>PDWI01008632.1_pt1 | contig 11948 bp, 8 predicted proteins | sample 1430891 | NCBI WGS metagenome assembly PDWI01 (sample SAMN01162508, study PRJNA174530) | Oral metagenome, whole genome shotgun sequencing project. | biome: Marine environment; feature: Marine mammal; material: Swab sample of the gingival sulcus; isolation source: swab sample of gingival sulcus...
TTTTATTATCATAACCCTTAAATACCCACTTACCATTTTTAACTTTCAATTCTTCTTGTATTGGCATAGTTGGTTCTACTTTATCTCCATCCTTTAAAGATACTTTATCATTTGGAAGTAAATCTTTTACTAATTGTGGTAATTCCACGCCTTTTGTTGCACTTATAAATTTATGATTTACTATATACTCTTTCTCTTTTTTGTTTTTTACAGTAACCACTATAGGAACGCTTCTATTTTTATTAGATTTTTTTAAATCTACTTTAAAATCAGTCCATTGATTAGATAATTCATAGCCATTAGGTACACCTACTTCTTTAAGAGAATATTCTTTTGGGGCAAGTAAAACGCCACCATTTTTTAGTTTTATTACTCCATTTTCATCTGGAAAAGCTAACGACTTTACAGTATCATCCGTATCTAATTTTGAAACATCAAAATCTCTATGCAAATTTACAACTCCATTTGTATCTGTAATATATATATCATTTGATATCTTTTTAGTATGTTCCTTATTCCAAAGTTCAAATTTAGCACCATTTAATTTTAAATTTTCATTAGTAGAATCTATTTTAACAATTTCAACAGCTGATGGTATTGTACGTAATGTAATATAAAAATGTTTTGTAAGTAATAGCTGTGGCTTTTCTGGATTTACATGAACACCAAATTGGTCTGGCTTTGTTTCTCTTTTAGATAAATCCATATCTACTTTTATAAAACCTTTAGGTATATTTTTATTTAAATCATCATTAAAAACATTTTCTGATTTTCTTAATGTAAAATTAGGCCATGTCCAATCTAAAACTCTTACGCCTAAATTATCATTATTATTTTCCTGCTTAAATAATGGTACATTATATGTTTCACTAACAAATAATAAATCTTTTGGTAAAATATCCGCTTTTCTTAATTCATCACTTTTCTTAAAACCATCTATTTCTAAAAATATATCAACTTTTTCTTTATTAGAATAATCTGATTTTTTATTATATTTTTTTTCTAATCTATACTTTAATTCATCATCTATATCATATTTCATAATTTTACGATATTCTTGATCAAGAACATAATGAATCTTTATTTTAGATAAGGGATTAATTGCTGTAGGAAAAAGTATAACTCCAGATGCTGTAGAAGTTATATTTCCCTCATGTGAACCTTCTGCAACACTTTTATGCGTACCATTTGCAGAAACACTAATAGCACCTGCAGGAATTTTATAATCAAAAGATACCATGCAATCTCCTATTTCGGTATCTCTCTTTCTATCCCATATTTTAATAAGTTCAGGAATAATTTTACCATTTGCATCTACTTTATAATAATCATCTGGATTTTTATATTGTGGAATTAATTCTCCATTTAATCTCATATTTTCTAATGGTATGTAATAGTTTTTGCCTTTTTTAGGATATACCCATTCTCCATTATCATTCTTCTCTATTCTTCTATAATAAGGCCCAAAAGAAACAAAATGATTTTTTTCTTTATCTTTTTGATGATAATAATTAAATTTGTAAAGTGAATGAATTATATTTCCTTGATTTGCACCAAAAATTCTAGTATTTGTTACTTTATGAATCAATGGTGTTACTTCACCAGTTTTTGTGTCTTCTATAAATGAAAATACTCTTAAATTAATTCTCTTACCATTTTTTAAGGCATCATTAGAAATATCATACTTCCATCTAGTTTTTAATTCTTTTTTAACTTCACTAGATATATCTGTTCTTTCCATCTGTTCTTTAGTATTTTTTTGTATAGTCATAATTGTATGAGTAACATTTAATCTCTTACCATTTTTCATTGTAAGAAAAATGTCCTTGCCTTTATATTGTAGAATACCTCTAACGGTTAAATCTTCTATATTAGAACCATGGTTATCATTACCATCATCATATTTTATTTCTACCGCTTTATGTTCTGGCATTTCAAAATCTGTTATTTCATTAATTTTTACCGGATCAGGGTATTCTTTATCAAACTGTTTTCCACCTAAATTAAAAGCAATTGATGGTGTAGAAAAAACAACACTACCAATCATTGTAATTAAAAGACTAAAAACTAGAATTCTAAAAAAAATCTTTTTCACATATACCTCCCATAATATATATATGTACAATTATATATATATATATATTAGTCAATATCATTTGATGAACTTTAAACTGTATTTCCCCATAAAAAAACTGACCTCATTTAAAATTGTATTTTTATATACAACTTTTAGAGGTCAATTCAAATTTATGTATTTTATTTTAATTTTTCTAAATTACAGCCTTTATTTATCATTATTATCATATATAAAATTATCCTTTTACAAGTAACTTCCTTAATTCAGTAATTACTAATATTGATATACTTAATATTCCAACTAGCATCCAATTATTAACAGAAAGTGTTGGCGTAAGTTTAAATAATTTATTTAAAAATGGTACAAACATTAAAGCCATTTGTAAAATAATAGATATTACTACTACTACTAAATAATGTATATTTGAAAATACTCCTTTTTTAAATACACTATATGCACTTCTAACATTAAAGCCATGAACTAATTGAGTGAAAACTAAAGTCATAAATACCATAGTTCTTGCTGTTTCTAAATTAGTATCTAATCCAAACATATAAGCAATAAATGCAATTATTGCAATAACTGCAGATTCAAAAAACATTATCATCATTGTCTTTGAATCAAAGAAAGCATCTTCTTTTTTATATGGTTTATGCTTCATAATATTTACATCTGATTTTTCATAACCTAATGCAATAGCTGGAAGTCCATCTGATATCAAGTTTATCCATAATAAATGTATTGGTAATAATGGTAATGGCATAAATAAAACCAAAGAAATAAGTATAAGCATAATTTCTCCAATATTACAAGAAATTAGATATCTTATTGTTCTTCTAATTTTATCGTATATTCCTCTTCCTACCTTTATAGCATTTACTATTGTAGCAAAGTTATCATCTGTTAAAACCATATCAGACACATCACGACTAATATCTGTTCCATTTTGACCCATTGCAATACCAATTTCTGCTTTTTTTATTGCAGGCGCATCATTTACACCATCACCTGTCATAGCAACAATTTTATCTCTTCTTTGCCACGCAGCTACTATTCTTGATTTTTGTTCTGGAACAACCCTAGCATACACTCTAATTTTTTCTAAAATTTCATCAAATGATTCATCATCTAATTTATCAAGTTCAGTACCAGTTATAGCTTTATGTTCTATTGGATCAAATAATCCTGCTTCTTGTGCAACTGCTTTTGCAGTATTAATATTATCTCCTGTTATCATTACTGGAATTATTCCGGCATTAACACACGATTCAATAGCTTCTTTTACTTCATCTCTTATAGGATCTATCATTGCAACATATCCAATAAATGTCATTTCAAATTCTTCTATTTGATTTGGAATATCTTTATATTCTTTTTTTGCAACTGCAAGAACTCTCATAGATTTACTTGCTAAAACATTACTTTTTTCAAGAATTTCTTTTTTCTTTCTTTCAGACATTTCATAAACAGTATCATCCTCAAAAAATTTATTTGAAATATCAAGTATATTACCAATAGCCCCCTTTGTATATTGAACATATCCATCTTGCGTTTTATGAACCGTACTCATACACTTTCTATTAGAATCAAATGTCTTTTCTAATATTCTTGGATACAATTCATTTTGTTCTTTATATAAAACCCCATTTTTATTTGCATAATCTATTAGTGCAAGTTCTGTAGGATCTCCCATCCTTGTTTCTTCATCAATAATTTCTGAATCATTACATAAAAGAAACCCTTTTGCAAGCTCATTTTCACAAATGTTTTCTTGAACCTCTACTACTTCCATTTTATTTTGAGTTATTGTACCTGTTTTATCAGTACAAATAATAGCACTACTACCTAATGTTTCAACAGAAGAAAGACCCTTTACTATAGCATTTTTTTCAGACAATCTCTTTATCCCAAGTGCAAGTAGTACACTAACCACTGTTGGCAATCCTTCAGGAATAGCGGCTACAGCCACGCTTATGGATATAAAAATCATTTCATTAAAACTTCTTTGTTGTAAAAGACCTATGATCAAAATTAAAATGGCTACAAAAATAACTACACTAGCAACGAATTTACCAATGTTATTCATTTTTTTCTCTATTGGTGTAGTCTCATCTTCTTGTTCTAATATCATAAATGCAATTTTACCAAGCTCTGTATCCATACCAGTATTTGTAACTACAAACTTTGCTTTACCATAAACAACATAAGTAGATGAATATACAGTGTTTATTCTATCAGAAAGATGTGAATCGTCATCTACCTCTACATCATATTTTTTTTCAACAATTAAATTTTCTCCTGTTAATAAACTCTCGTTAACTTTTAAATTTATAGAACTTATTAATCTACCATCTGCTGGTATTATATCACCTGCTTCAACAACAACAATATCTCCTACAACAAGGTCTTTCGTATCAATATGAATTTTTTTACCATCTCTTAACACGCGACATTTTGGAGAGGACATCTCACTCAAAGACGCAACATTTTTCTGTGCTTTATACTGCTCAACTGTTGATATTAAAGCATTTATAATTATAATAACAAAAATTAAAGCAGCATCAAAAAACTCATTTAATGCTAAAGATAAAATAATAGCTCCAATAAGAACTAATATCATAACATCTTTAAATGAATTAAAAAATATTTTTATAACAGAATCATTTTTCTTTCTTATAATCTCATTTTTACCATTTTTAACTAGTCTATTTTTAGCTTCATCACTACTTAACCCATTTTTACTAGTATCAAGTTTATTTATTATATTTTCTAAAGAATCTCTATACATAAAATCTCCTTACACTTACAGCATTATACCACTTATATTACAATAAATCTAGCATTATTGTATTCATTATGTAACTGCCATTTTCACTAAATCTAATTATATCATTTTCATATATTAAATATTTAGATTTAATATATTCTTTTACTTTTTTATCATTTATTTTACTATAATCACAATTAAATTTTTTTCTATATTCTTTTAATGAAACCCCTTTAAAAAGACGAAGACCAAGCATTATAAACTCAAATTTTTGCTGCTCAATATCTATTTCTTCACTTTCTACAAAAGGCTTATTATTTTCATCTATCATTTCCATATATTCTAATAATTTTGATGAATTAGAGTGTCTATATGAATTAATATAACTATGAGATGAAACTCCAAATCCAAAATATTCAGGAACACCTCCAATAATTACTATTATGTTTTGATTCATATCCTAATTTAGCAAAATTTGATATTTCATAATGTTCATATCCATTTAATGATAAATGCTTACATATATCCTTATATTGCTTAAAAGCAAAATCATCATCTATGGATTTTATTTTCTTACTTATTTTTAAATGATCATACACCTCTAAAGGGTATAATGATATATGATTTGGATTATATTCTAATATCAAATTTAATTCTTTAACAATATCTCTTTTTTTATTAAAACCATAAATAAAATCTATACTATAATTAAAATTCATTTTAGAAACAATATTTAAAACATCAAATACTTTATTAGAATTATGTATTCTACCCAAATATTTTAAATCATTATCATTTATACTCTGAATACCTACACTAATTCTATTAACCCCACATTCTCTTAAAGTAGAAAGTTTGTGTTCATCAATACTCTCTGGATTTACCTCAAAAGTACATTCACAATCAAAAACAAAATATTTTTTTATAATAAAAAACAGTTTTCTTATTTGTTCAATATTTAAAACACTTGGCGTTCCTCCACCAATATAAACTGAACTTATTTTACTATCTTTTATTTCATCATAATACAATAACATTTCTTTATCAAGATAATCTAAATAGGTATCTATTTTTTCATTATTCACACCATAGCTGACAAAATCACAATAATCACATTTTTTTTTACAAAATGGTATATGTATATATATCCCTCTACTCTTCATCAAATTTTAATACCGTAAGAAAAGCCTGCTTTGGTACTTCAACATTACCAAATTGTCTCATTCTTTTTTTACCTTCTTTTTGCTTTTGTAATAATTTTTTCTTTCTTGAAATATCTCCACCATAACATTTTGCAAGCACATCTTTTCTAAGAGCACTAACTGTTTCTCTTGCAATAACATTATTTCCTATAGCCGCTTGTATTGGTATTGGGAATTGTTGTCTTGGAATTTCTTGCTTTAATTTTTCAACTATTTTTCTACCTCTTTGGACGGCCTTTTCTCTGTGAACTATAAGGCTAAAAGCATCTATTACTTCTTTATTTATTAGTACATCTAGTTTAACCAAATCACTATCAACATATTCTTTAAACTCATAATCAAAAGAACCATATCCTCTAGTTTTTGATTTTAAAGCATCAAAAAAGTCATATATAACCTCATTTAATGGAAGATCATAATGAATTATTACTCTCTTATCATCTATATATTGCATATCTTTAAATAAACCTCTACGATTTTGAGCAAGTTCCATCACATTTCCTACGTAATCTTTTGGTACAATTATATTCGCATTTACTATTGGCTCTCTAAAAACTGCTATTTCTGTTGGATTTGGTAAATTTGAAGGATTTTGTATGTGTAATATATCACCTTTTGTTGTTACAACTTCATATATAACAGATGGTGCTGTCGCAATCAAATCTAAATCAAATTCTCTTTCAAGTCTTTGTTCAATTATTTCAAGATGTAAAAGACCTAAAAAGCCACATCTAAAACCAAAGCCTAAAGCAACACTTGTTTCTGCTTCATAAGTTAAAGCTGCATCATTTAATTGTAATTTTTCTAGAGCATCTCTTATTTCATCATAATCTTCTCCCTCAGATGGATATATACCACAATAAACCATTGGTAATGCCTTTTTATATCCTGGAAGTGGTTGTGCTACTTTTCTATTAAAATTAGTTATTGTATCACCAACACTAACATCCTTTACATCTTTAATACTTGCACATACATACCCAACTTCACCAGCACTAAGTGATTTTACTGACATCATTTCTGGTGTGAAAACACCTACTTCTACAACTTCATAATGAGCTTTTGATGCCATCATATATATTTGATCACCTTTTTTAAGCGTACCATCAAAAACTCTAATAATCGCAACTGCTCCTTTATAAGAATCATAAAAAGAATCAAAAATAAGACATTTAAGCTCTTTGTCTGGTTCTCCCTCTGGCGCTGGAATATTATCTACTATGTACTCAAAAACTGCTTCAACATTTATTTTATTTTTCGCACTTATTTCTGGTGCATCATCTGCTAAAATACCAATAACATCTTCTATTTCTTTTTTTATTTCACTAGGTCTTGCAGATGGCAAATCAATTTTATTTAAAACAGGTAATATCTCTAATCCTTCTGCATCAGCTAAATATACATTTGCAATAGTTTGTGCTTCTACTCCCTGTGCTGCATCTACAACTAAAAGTGCACCTTCGCAAGCTGCAAGAGATCTTGACACTTCATAAGTAAAATCAACATGACCTGGTGTGTCAATTAAATTAAGTATATACTCTTTTCCATTTCTAGCTTTATATATTAGTCTTGATGTTTGAAGTTTGATTGTAATACCACGTTCTCTTTCAAGTTCCATATTATCAAGCACCTGTTCTTTCATATCTCTTTGAGTAAGTGCACCAGTAAATTCAATTAGTCTATCTGCAAGTGTACTTTTACCATGATCAATATGAGCTATTATAGAAAAGTTTCTAATATTTTTTGTCATTATTCCCCCATAAAATACAGTATAATATTTTTCTAGAGATATTATATCACATATATATAAATAGTGCTTGCAATTATAAAATAAAAATGATATTATATTTCTGTTATAAATCGACTAAGGAGGTTAATGGTGGCAAATATAAAGTCAGCTAAAAAGCGTATAAAAATTATTGAGAAGAAAACTCTTCAAAATAAAGCTAGAAAAACAAAAATGAAAAATTCTATAAAAAATGTTTTGAATACAATAGAAAACGGTTCAAAACAAGAAGCTATGGATGCCTTTAAGGAAACTGAAAAAGTTATTAGAAAAACTGCTTCTAAAGGTACAATTCACAAGAAAAATGCTAGTAGAAAAGTTTCTAGAATTCGCAATAAAATTAACGCGATGGATTAATCCAAAAGTCGTTCACCCTCTAAGAAAAAACAATGGCCAAGCAAGGCCATTTTTATTTATATATATTCATATATGGAAGGAATTTATTATGAAAACAAAAATTGCATTTATATGCGTTCATAATTATTGTAGAAGTCAAATAGCTGAGGCACTTGCAAAAAGATATGCTTCAAATGATATAGAAATTTACTCTGCTGGAACTCAATTAAAAGATAATATAAATCAAGATGCTATAAGATTAATGAAAAAAATTTATGATATAGATATAGAAAAAACTCAAAAACCTAAGCTACTCCACGATATACCAAAAGTTGACTATATTATAAAAATGGGTTGCAATGTTTCTTGTCCAGATATTGATGGTATAAAGGAAGATTGGTCAATCGAGGATCCTAGTGGTAAAGACGATGTATTTTTTATAGAAACTATTAAGTTAATTGAAAAAAAAGTTGTAGATTTATTTTCTAGAATTAAAAAATGACCTTGATGGTCATTTTTATTTACATAAATTAACTATTAACATTTCTATTTCTTCAAACAAATTTACTTTTATACTTTTTGTTTTATTCTCAATTTCTAAACAATAACCTAATTTTTTTATTAACTCCTCATCACTATAATTATATGATTGTTTTATAATTTTTCTTACAATATAATCACTTTTTACACCAATAATCTCGGATATTTTGAATCTATTTATAGATTTATTATTTAAAATTTTAACCTCAGAAAGTTGTTTAAAAAAACGAGATAATATAGGTGGTATTGAATGTAAATTTACACCATTCTCATTTAAATCATAAAAGACTTTTAATGCGTATTTTAAATCTCTAGTAGATATTGCATCCTGTATAATATAAACATTATCTTCAAATGGTCTTGTCATAACACTATCTATTATTTCTTTTGTAATAACATCATTTTCTACAGAAGATATTTTATTTATGTCACTAACAAAATCATACAAACTATATACCGATTTATATTCTAAATATGTACTAATTTTTATCAAATAATTTATATCTGTATTTCTTATTTTCTTTTTATTATCATTAAATTTCTTATTTATCCACTTTGTAAGTATATTTTCATCTAGCTTTGATATTTCTAAAATAATACTATCTTTAGAAATCTTTTTATAACTTCCCTTTTTTTCTTCAAAAATAAAAATAACACAAACTGAAGAATTTAACATTAAGTTTAATACATCTTTATTTAAACTGAGCTTTTCTGAATTATTTATTACAAGTAATTTTCTATCAGAAAACAATGAAAACCCATTACAAAAATCAACTAATTCCATTTCCTGAACATCATTAGCATCTATTTCTAAATAATCAAAATTTTCATCATTAACATACCTATCTTTTAATCTAAGAATAACATCATCTAAAAGATATTTTTCTTCATATACAACAGATATATTATTTTTTTCATCACATAATTTTATATTTTTTATAAATTCTAAATATTTCACACTTCCTCCAAATATATTTTAATATATCTTTTAATTATTGTCTATAAAATGAATACTACCATCTTCTTTTGTTTTATAAATTTTAATACCTAACCTTTTTAAAAATGAAACTAATTCACTACTTGGATGATTATATTTATTTTTCCCATAAGATATAACACAACTTTTAGGATTAATATTTCTAATTTTTTCTTTATTTATACTATACTTTGAACCATGATGAGCCGCCTTTAAAATATCTACTGGATAATCAAATTTGTAAAACTCACTCTTTGAAACGTCACCAGTAAACAAATATGATGAATTTTTAGAATATACATATATACACATAGAATCTTTATTACTACTATCACAAATATTTTTAGGCAATACAACTTTAAAAGTATAATCATCTATATTTATAACATCTCTCTTTTTTAAATTAATGACTTTTTTTGATTCTTTATAATGCGAAGTATATAAAATATTATAGTCAATATTATCCAGCATTTTTGAATGATCTAAATCGTAATGACTAATAAATACATAATCTATCTTATCTATACCATGATTGTTAAGATAATTAACTATATTTTTACTCTGCCCTGTATCAATTAAAATTTTTTTATTTTTATTAGTAACTATTAATGTCGCATCCCCTTGCCCAACATCAATAAAATGAATTCCTCTAGATAAATAATTAAAATAAAAGCTCTGTGATAAAATTATTAAAAATGCAATAAATAAAAAGATATAAACTTTATTATTTTTATAAAACTTATGTAATCTAATATTTTCATTTGAAATTAACATAAATAAAAATAAAAAATAATATATATGAATACTAAAATAGTTAAATGGGAATATCTTAATTTCAACATAATTTGATCCATAAACAATATTTATTAAATAAAATAAAGCATCAATAATCGGTTTTATAAAAAATGTTAATCTCTTAAAAATTACAGACAGCATAATATATGGCAATATTTTTGATAAAACATTTGTAAAAATTAAAGAAAACAATATATATATAATAGAAAATTTTACTCCCATACCTATCATTATAGGTAGTGCAATTATATACATAAACATTACACCCTTTTGAGTTACAGCATAATAACATATTGTTCCCAAAACAAAAGAAATACTAAAAGCATTGTATGGATTAAAAAATAAAATTAAAAAAGAAGAAAAACTAATTTTTTGCACATTGTCATATTTAGTGCAAAAATAAAATTCATATAAATTTATTAAAAAAATTATTAAACTTCTAATTGAACTTACATGAAAATTAGTAATAAAAACAAGAAATATAATCAATAGAAATTTACAAAAATCTCTTGCTAATCTAGGAAATCTAAAAAATAATAAAATTTTTTCAATCCAATTTACTAATATAAATATATGAAGTCCTGATACTACAAATAAATGAATTAATCCCAATTCTTTATATATAACGAGTTCATCATAATCAATTAAACTTTTATCACCAAAAAGAATAGAAAAAATTATATAACTTTTACTTCCATAAAAAGATAATCTTTTGTATAAAATCTCTTTTATTAAAAATCTTAAATCATATTTTTTTTTAATTAACTTATATTCCTTAACATAACATTTTGCATATATGCCTTTACTCATATAATAAAAATACTCATTAAACCCATTTTCTTGTGTGTTTTTATTAAGCTCATTTACTTCATATTTTACTTTATAATACCCTCCACTTTTTATATTTTTATTTATTACAATGAATTTCTTTGTTCCATCATGTAATAACATTTTATTTGATGAAAAATCATAAGATTTTATAAGTACAAAATCTCTATTTATATGATAATTCCTAAAAACCACATTTAATATTATAAGAATAAAAATCAAAGATAGTATTTTGATTTTATTCTTAGGCAAAAACTTAAATATTCCAATAAGTAAAATAATAAATAATAAAAAGTGTTGAAAAATCAACACTTTATTTTTAACTGATTATATTTTGATTATAAAATCTTATTTCCCTCTTCCAATTCAAGAAGTAAGTTGCCCACTGTAATCAACTCTAATTTATGCTTAACACCATAGTATTCTTCTCTTATAGCATTGATGTCATCTATGTCCTCATCAATATCAGACTCTGTTGTAAATATTTCTTGCATACCTGCCTCATCATAATACCAATCTATTACCATATTATTATCATCTCTTAATATTTGAACATTGTATGTAAGTGATAGTATCTTATCCTTTATGTCCTGTTTAATTTCAGTAATTATTCTTTCACTTTTCATTTTAGTTCCTCTTTT
>PDWI01008634.1_pt1 | contig 11947 bp, 14 predicted proteins | sample 1430891 | NCBI WGS metagenome assembly PDWI01 (sample SAMN01162508, study PRJNA174530) | Oral metagenome, whole genome shotgun sequencing project. | biome: Marine environment; feature: Marine mammal; material: Swab sample of the gingival sulcus; isolation source: swab sample of gingival sulcus...
TTGAGTTCGTTAAGGTATGAAAAGTCTTTTTGCCCCATTATATATTACTGTTTTGCTAAAAAATGATTTTCGGGGTGGCAAATATACTTTAGATTTTTTGATACTGCATAATGACACAATTATTTATGAAAATAACATACTACTTTCACATATAGCATAAGTATCCTTCAATAATTACAGCTATTTTATAAATTGTGATTATGGCTTTTGGTAAGTGATATTTTTCTTTTTGAATGTGTAATTGATGTCGGCAATAAATCCTATATTCAAGATTGATGCTTTATTCTCAAAATTCATACCGTATCTGATATATCCATATAGTATTTTCCCAAAAGAACCGACTCCTAAATCAAATTCTACAACAAAAGTTTTGTAAAAATTTCTCGTAACTCCTTTGTCTTCATATTCATCACTGAGATAGTACAATTCTGTTTTTGTCCATTGCAATCCTGCTCCTATTGCATATCCGGAAGCAAATCCTTGGTAAAATCCACTTAGCCCATTGAAATTTAGTTTTGCAATAACGGGAAACGATATCGCCCCCAATCCTTTGTAATCCCTTATCGCCAAGGACGTGAGTCCTAAGTTTGCCTGTCCCTCAATTGACAGAGACAACCTTTCATTTCCAATCCATATCTTTGGACCGAATATAAAATTTAGCATAACATTTCCCGAAGCAGGGTACGCTATTTTGTCAACAGGATTAGAATATCGCTGGTAAACATCTAACCCGGCTGAAGTGCCAAATCCTATTTGGGAGTAAGAATAAGAATTGAGTAACAAAATCGCAGTGATAATTAAATATTTTTTCATACTTGCAAGTATTACATTGTAAATATCGCAAATGTACAATAAATATCACTACTAATCCAATGCTGCTTCCAATTCGCTTGTCATTTCTAAATTGTGAAATACTGCTTGTACATCGTCCAAATCTTCAAGATACTCTATTAAAGTCAAAACTTTTTTGGCAGTTTCCAAATCCAGAGTTGTAGTGGTTGTAGGTATTCTTTCCAATGTTGCGCTCTTGGGTTCCAAATTAAGTTCTTCCAATTTTTTCTGCATATTTCCAAAATCACCAAAATCAATAGTCACTTCTATCTCTCCCGTTTCTTCATCGAATTCAAATTCTTCGGCACCTCCGTCAATAAATTCCAATTCCAATTCTTCGATATCGTGCTCTCCCTTTTCTACAATAAAAATTCCTTTTCTCTCAAATAGAAAAGATACGGAACCGCTGGTTGCTAAATTACCACCATACTTATTGAATACAGCCCTCACATCACTAACTGTCCTTTGATTGTTGTCGGTCATTGTTTCCACAAATATTGCCACCCCACCTTGCCCATACCCCTCAAAAGTGGGCTGAAACATAGCCTCATTCTTAGTTTCTACCGCCTTCTTAATTGCCCTGTCGATAGTGTCTTTAGGCATGTTAGCTCCCTTGGCATTAGCGACTGCCAGTCTCAACCTTGGGTTGAATTCCACGTCTCCCGATTGTCCTTCCTTTACTGCAACGGTAAGTTCCTTTATTAATCTTCCGAATATTTTAGATCTCTTGGCATCATTTGCACCTTTCTTCCTTTTTATTTTCGACCATTTACTATGTCCTGACATAAATTTATATTTTTTTGCAAAAGTAAGATAATAACATCTAATTTTTGTATTTTTTTACCGAAAAATGATAGATAGTCTCTACAAGAAAACTCCAAATACTTCGTTGCGCTCATTTTAAAAACAGTCATTTACTTCAGTAAACTAACTTTGTTTTCTTCCTCCTTGCAAGATATAGCCAAAGCAAGCTTTGTCTCTATTCTTGCTTCGTTCGTCAGTTCCTTGATTTTTAAAATTTCGCAAGCCTCGTCTTTCGAGCTTTCTTATCAGCGACTCGAAAAATCAAGGTTTTTCTTGCAGGCACCAGATAATCGTTGGCGCTAATTTTGAAATTTTAATTACACTATTTTACTTCATTTATTAGTTTTTCGACAATTTTTATCATTTTTTCCCCTCCCCAATTTGATGCTCCTATTTTTCTAATTATGATTTTTTTGTCTTTTGATATTACAAAAGTAGTTGGTATGCTCTGCGAATAAAATACGCTTGGTGTATTTTGCAGAGATTGGTAAACAGGGAAAGTGTATGATTTTTTAGTTCTGAATTTCTCTATTTGATCTATGTTTTCCTTACTGATAAGGTAAAATTCTACATTGTCGTTGTCTTTATATTTTTGATATAGTGATTCTATCTCAGGCATCTCGCCCACGCAGGGAGGACACCATGTTGCCCAAAGGTTTATGAAAATCACTTTTCCTTTAGATTGCTTCAAGTTTACAGTTTCATTATCGGCATTTTTCATTATCCAATTAAAATCGCTATCTGTAAGTTGTATTTCATTATCAAGTATATCGGGGTTGTCTACTTTTGCCTTTATCTTATTCACGAAACCACCGATTGCCATTCTGCCCTGTGGAAAAATTAATGCTACTAGAAGTATTATAAAAACTAAGTCGCTGATTTTAGACAGTAAACTTTTTTCTTTCCATTTTTTCTTAAATTTCTCAAACATTTTCTCTGTTTTTTATTCAAAGTTATTCTGTAAACATTAAATTTTCTCTTTAGTTCTACTGCGCAACTATTTAGGAAGATTTCTTAATATTATAATTTTTTTTCATACTTTTGCTTCGCGATTTTAATTCACACATTATATAAAATTTAGATATGTCTTCAATAGAAAAGATTTCGCCGATAGATGGTAGATATTATTCCAAAACTAAAGCCCTAAGCGAGTACTTCAGTGAGCATGCGCTTATAAAATACAGATTGTTTGTGGAGATTCAATACTTGAGAGCTTTGAAAGAACTTGGTTTACCGGAGTTAGAAAACCTTACGGAGTCGGACCTTGAAAGTTTGGGACTTGTTTACAGCTCCTTTAACGAAAAAGATTCACAAAAGGTAAAAGATATTGAAAAGGTTACTAATCACGATGTAAAGGCTGTGGAGTATTATCTAAAGGATAAAATGAAAAGTCTTGGTATGTCAAAAAGTTTGGAGTTTGTTCATTTTGGATTGACTTCTCAAGATATTAACAATACGGCTTTCCCTCTTATGATTCGAGCTGCCTTGGACTATGTCATTATAAAGGAAATAAAGCAACTGATTTCCGAGATTAGAGCAAAATCAACGGAATGGAAAGATGTGCCTATGCTCGCAAGAACTCATGGACAACCTGCTTCGCCCACTACTTTGGGCAAGGAATTGTTTGTCTTTGTAGAGCGATTGGAGAATCAATTGAAGATAGTTAATGAGATTTCGCTTCGTGTCAAGTTTGGAGGTGCGACAGGTAATTTTAATGCACATTTGGTGGCTTACCCCGAAGTAAATTGGGTTGTTTTTGCTAATAATTTCACCTCAAGATATTTACGGCTTGAGCGTTCGCAGCATACGACACAGATCGATCATTATGATAGTTTGTCCGAATTGTTCGATGCCTTCTCTCGGATTAATACTATTTTGATAGATTTTAGTCGCGATATTTGGTCTTACATATCTATGGATTACTTCAAGCAAAAATTGATAAAAAATGAGGTGGGTTCTTCCGCAATGCCTCATAAGGTAAATCCAATTGATTTTGAAAACGCAGAGGGTAATTTGGGAATGTCAAGCAGTATTTTTAAGTTTTTATCTTCAAAATTGCCGATATCAAGGTTGCAAAGAGATTTGACAGATAGTACCGTTTTGCGAAATGTAGGCGTTCCTTTTGCTCATTTGCTAGTATCTATTAAGTCTTTGCAAAAAGGTCTTTCAAAATTGGTATTGAACGAAGATAAAATCAATGCCGACCTCGGTGCTAATTGGGCTGTGGTATCGGAGGCTATACAAAATATTTTGCGAAAAATATCTTATCCGAAGCCTTATGAGACTTTGAAGCAATTGACAAGAGGTAATACAAATATCGATAAGGAAGCTATCCATAACTTTATAGATACTCTGGAGGTTGACGCAAGTGTGAAAGATAGAATGAAAAAAATCACACCTTTTAATTATGTCGGATACAAAATTAAAGGGTGAGATTGATTTAAGAAACCGTTGAATTTTGGTTATTCACAGGTTTCTATGTAATAATAAGCGTTTTTGAGAGTTATTATACTTGATTATTAAAAAAATAAATAAGATATGTTTGATGATATTTTAGGTTCAATGAATCAACAGCAAGTGGAATTAGAAGATAAATTAAAAAAGGTTGAGCTTGTTAAAAATAGTCCAAATCAAGAATTACAGGTAGTTGTTAATGCGAAGAAAGAGGTGTTGGATATTACCATAAACAAGAAGTTTGAAGACAACGGGGAGTTGGAGGATTTGTTGGTATTGACTCTCAATGATGCATTTAAAGAGGCAGATGTCCATGCAGAAAAAGAAACTCAAAATCTTTTGAATAGTATAATGCCCGGAGGTTTGGACGGCCTAAAAGGGATGTTTGGGTAGATAAAAAATACAACTTACATATTCATTAATTATTGAAATATGAATTACAATTATATTTTTCTTCTTTTTATATTTTTTGTTTCATCGCAATTGAATTCTCAGATATCGCCATTGGTAGATATAGGTTTCGATGACTGTGTCTTTGAAGATGCGGGCACAATGTCGGTTGGAGTTGATAAGGTTGGTAGCCCGACTTGTGAATGTGGTATAGTTTCAGAATCGGTGGAGCTTGACGGTATTAATGCCGGATTGAACTTGGGGCGAGAAATTAACTCTATGTTTAATAGTGATTTTACATTGGAAATGTATTTTTCCACCCTCAATATATATGATGTGGTAGATATATTATCGTTTAGTCGTGATTGTGATAGTGATTCTTCATTTTCATTGGTATATTTGCCTAGTATCGGTAAGATGCGTTTTATTGCTAAGGAAACAGTCGCGGCATCAATAGAATTGGATATTTCTTTAGACGCTGAAAAATGTTGGCATCATTTTGCTTTGGTAAGGAGAGGGTTTTCTTGGACTCTGTATTTGGACGGAGAGATAGCGGTGCTTGAAAATGCCGGTAGGGAATATGCTTTTCATGCCGATAACGCTTTTTCAATTAGTAACAGCCATTGCTTGAGTAGTCCCCTTTTTAATTACCAGAGATTTCGGGGAAGAATAGATAATTTCAAGATATACAATGTCGCCTTATCAGAGGTTTTTTTGAGAAAAAATAGTATTAAGTCAGATCAAATATTAAATGAAGATATAACAATTTTTTTAGGAGAACAGGTTCCCATAGATGTTAGCATCACTTGTGCGGAGAGTTTTAATTGGACAAATAAGCAAGATTTGGATAATCCTAATTCTCTTACTCCGGTTATTAAACCTGAAAAATCTACAACATATCATATTTATTTTAATATGAGAGGTAAGACTTGTCGAGATTCTATAAATATTTATGTTAAAGATAAAGATGAATTGGATTGTCGTAAAATACTTTTGCCTTCTGCATTTACGCCTAATAATGATGGCCTGAACGATGAGTATGGTATCAGCAATAAGTACATTGTTGAAGAATTGAAGTCGTTACAGATATACAGTAGGATAGGTACAAAAGTGTTTGAAACAAATGATATCAATGAACATTGGAATGGTAATTTTAAAGATGTTAAATTGAATCCTGCTAAATATGTTTATAGTGTAAGGTACGTATGTGGAGGTGAAGAATATCATAAGAAAGGTATTGTTAACCTCGTTAGATAATTTTATTGAACAAAAGGCAAACCTTTGTGTTTCCTTATAGTATCGTTGGAAAAATAGCGTTTTAAAGATATAAGATGATTAAAAAAATATACTTATTACTTTCAGTTTTGTTGTTTTCTGTAGTGCTTTTCTCCTGTAAGTCTTCTTTTGAAAGGGTGAGAACGAGCAATGAGCCAGTAAAGATGTATGAGGCGGCCAATAAATATTATGATGAGGGAAGATACCTCAATGCTCAAATACTTTATGAGAGTGTTTTACCCTTTTACAGGGGAAGAAGCGAAGCTCAAGAGCTATACTACAAATATGCTTACTCTTATTATAATCTTGAAGACTACATATTAGCAGCTCATTATTTCAAGAATTACGCCAATTCATTTATCAATAGTCCTCATAGGGAAGAAGCTCTTTTTATGGCTGCTTATTCCGAATATTTGATGTCGCCGGGTGTTAGTCTAGAGCAGTCTCAAACTTCTAAAGCGATTAGTGACTTTCAAATATTTGTTAATACTTTCCCTAATAGTGAAAGAGTTGAGGAGTGCAATAAATTAATAGATGAACTTAGGAAAAAGCTAGAAAATAAGGAATTTGAGCAAGGTAAATTGTACTATAAGTTGGGAAAGTATGTATCAGCAGTGGTTGTCTTGGAGAATATGTTAGAGCATTTTCCAGAGACAAGTCGGGAGGAAGAAGTAAGGTTTTTGATATTGAAATCTTCCTACAATTATGCAAAATACAGCGTGTTTAAAAAGCAACAAGAGCGATTTGAAACGGCTTTGGAAAAATACGAGCAATTTAAGAAGAGATTTAAGGGGAGTGAAAGGATGAAAGAGGCTGATGAAATATACAAAACTACAAAAAAAGAATTAAACAAATTTTGATATGGATCTTAAGGCAAAATTTATGGGAAGAGACCCTAATGTCTATCCCAGAGACGTGTATGAGTTTTTGAACAAAGAGGGTATTGATAATATCTACGAGGCTCTTGCAGTAATTATGAAAAGAGCGAAGTATCTTACCCATGAACTCAAGGAGGAATTAAGAAGAAAGTTGGAAGATTTTTCTATGTCTCACGATATCATTGAAGAGGTTATTGAGAACCGTGAGCAAATAGAAATAACTAAGTTTTATGAGATATTGCCCAATCCGGCATTGATAGCGATGTTTGAGTTTTTTAGCGATGATTTGAAATTTGAATATCGAGATAAGGACGGCAATAAGATTGATTATTAATATTCAAAGCTTTCTTTTATAAAGAAAATTTCTTCATAAATTCGATACTTTGAGTCTTCTATGACAAGTAAAAATATACTCATAGGTGTAACAGGTGGTATTGCAGCATACAAGGTTGCTTACCTTGTAAGAGGCTTGGTCAAAAACGGACATAATGTAAGGGTGATTATGACCAAAGAGGCGACCGAGTTTATAACGCCCCTTACTTTGAGTGTTTTGTCTAAGAATAAAGTTTATACCGAATTTTCAGAGCCTGATTATACTTGGAACAGTCATGTTGAGTTTGGTCTGTGGGCTGATATATTTGTCATTGCTCCTTTGACGGCAAATACACTTGCTAAAATGGCTTGTGGGATTGCTGACAATTTGTTGTTGACTACTTATCTGTCGGCGAGATGCCCTGTTGTGGTTGTTCCGGCTATGGACTTGGATATGTGGGAGCATTATACAACTCAAAACAATTTGCAAAAACTTGAAGATAGTGGGGCACAGGTTATCCCTGTTGAATCAGGAGAGTTGGCATCCGGTCTTGTAGGTAAAGGCAGAATGGCAGAGCCACAAACAATCATTGATTTTTTGCAAAAAATATCGGAACCAAAAAATGATCTTAAGGGTAAGAACATTTTGATAACAGCCGGTCCAACAGTTGAGGATATAGATCCTGTCCGTTTTATAAGCAACAGAAGTACAGGTAAAATGGGAATAGCCTTGGCTAATGAATGTCTCTCTCGCGGAGCAAATGTATATTTGGTATTAGGTCCTGTTAGGTTGAAACCTCCGGAAAAAGCTAATGTCTATAACGTTACTTCGGCACAAAGTATGGCGGATGTGGTTTTTGGGCTAAAAGATAAGATAGATATTTTTATCTTTGCTGCTGCGGTTGCAGATTATACTCCTGAAAAAGTGGCTTCAACAAAAATCAAAAAAATCGATGCTAATCTGAGTATAAGCCTTAGGCGTACTGTTGATATAGCTAAAAGCGTGGGTGAAGAAAAGAAAAAAGACCAGATAACTGTAGGGTTTGCCTTGGAAACTGATTCTGAATTGGATAATGCGATGTCAAAATTGAAGCGTAAGAATTTTGATTTTATAGTACTTAATTCATTGAGAGATAAAGGTGCTGGTTTTGCCGTCGATACCAATAAGATTACAATAATTTCCGCTAAAGACAATAACGTAAAAAAGTTCGAGTTAAAGAGTAAGGAAAGTGTTTCTGTCGATATTGTAGACAGTATAGTGTCTGTATTGTAGGTGATTTTTTCATCACTTCATAAATAAATTTGTTATAATATGCAAAGATTAATAATTATTCTGTTGGTGTTAGGTGTTGTTACTTTTAAGTCGTCAGCACAAGAGTTTAAGGTAAATGTAACCGTACAAACGCCACAATTGAAGCTCGCGGAGCCAAAGGTGTTTAAGCAAATGGAGAAATCTATCTCTGAATTTTATAACAATACCAAGTGGACAGAAGACGATTATGAGGAACATGAAAAAATTGAACTTAATATCAATGTGAATATAACGAACGAATTGTCTCCCTCTTCGTTCGTCGCTGATTTTTCGTTTCAAAGTGTACGACCTGTTTATAATACAAACTATAAAACTGTTACATTAAACTGGATAGACAAGGGTTATTCGTTTGTCTATGAAGAATTGCAGACCATTGAGTTAAGTACAACGGTTTTCATCGATGATCTCTCTGCTATTCTCACATATTACGGATACCTTGTACTTGGTTTAGATTATGATTCTTTCTCTATATTCGGAGGTGATAGATATTATGACAAAGCAAGAGAGGTGGTGGATAATGTTCCTTTGACAAATCAAAATATCAAGTCTTGGAATAGTAATGGTAAAAAGAATAATAGATTTTGGGTAGTTGATTACCTTAGAAATTCAAAACTTAGAGGATATAGGCAAGCATATTATGATTATCACAGACTGGGGCTCGACGTTATGAGTAAAGAGCTAGACAAGGGTAGGGCAGTGATACTAAGCTCGTTGAAGGAACTAAAAAGATTAGAGGAACAGGTGCCTCAATGTCCGATTGTGAGGCTTTTTATAAATAGTAAGAAAAATGAGATTATAGAAATCTTTAAAGGGAGTGGATATGCTCAGGGTAATAATGTTTATAATTTGATGGCCGAAATTGATCCCTCAGGAATTGAGGACTACAAAAAGATAACAAAGTAACCAAAGTAACCAAAGGTTTTCATATAGATGAGCAAAAAAAATATTGTTGTTTTTGCTTCAGGCAATGGTACAAATGCCGCCAATATTATTGAGAAGTCAAAAGATAGCTTTTATGATGTTAAATTGATTGTTACCAACAATCCTTACGCAGGTGTTATTGACGTGGCCACGAAAAATGGTATTATCCTTGTTATTGTAAGTAAAGATGATTTCAAAAGACCTGACGAAATAATTGAAAAAATCAATTCTTGCCAGGTGGATTTAATTGTATTGGCAGGCTTCCTTTGGCTTATACCAACGGAAATCATTAGGGAATTTCCAAGAAAGATAATAAATATACATCCGGCATTGTTGCCAAAGTTTGGAGGAAAAGGAATGTACGGTATGAACGTTCACAATGCAGTTATAGAATCAGGAGAATCTTACAGCGGAATTACAATTCACTATGTCGATGAAGCGTACGATAGAGGCGATATTATATTTCAGCAAGAAATTGAAGTTTCAAGCGAAGATACTCCCAAATCTCTAGCGCAAAATATTCACGAACTTGAATATGAATATTTTCCCAAAGTTATAGAGCAGTTGTTAAGAGACTAAAAGGTTTTTTTATAACTCAAATGCAGCTAATTATATTAGACTTGAATGATTATTTTTTCATTTCAGGAAATGTTTTCGAAAGTATTTTGCTAAATATTGTAAATAATTAACTGATAATTTTGTTATACATTATATTTATTTCTTAACTTTGTTGGCGCTATTTAATTGAACTTAATTTATGAGCATTTTTGATAAAATCAAGTCTGTTTTTGTAGAGGAAGTAGAAACTAAGTCCGATAAGGATAAAGATGTTCCTCCGTCGGAACCCGAGCCGAGTATCCCACAGGAAAATAAGTCTGTAAGAGAAGATATAGAAAAATTTCAAGATATACTCTTTGAAGCCTTGGAAAAAGGGAATGTAGAGGGCTTTGATTATTTAGAATTCATCAGGAGTATCAGCAATCTGAAAAAACAAAATATCAATAATGACGAAAAAACTCTTTTTTTGTCGGCATATGCTCTGTCTAAGACTATGAATGTCGATAAAGACGCTATTTTGACAAGTGCCGATTATTATTTGGATTTACTGAACAAAGAGAAGGTGAAATTCAATGATGCACTAGTCAATAAAGCTGCTGTCAAAATAAAAGACAAAAAAGAAAATCGAGAGCTTATAATTAATGAGTTGGAAAGAGATAAAATAGAGTTCGATAAATTGAAAAAAAGAATTGAAACCAATAATAAAACATTGGAAAAAATAGAACAAGAACTCATTACTGCCAATACAAAGGTGAAAAATATTAAAGTAGGGTTTGAGCAAGCTTTGACGAATTTGAGTTCAAAGATATTGACAGATAAAGAAAAAATTCAGAAATACATAAAATAACAAATACAAATGAATAAGACCACTAAAGGCAAGTCGTTTTGGAAAAAACCGGAGGGAATTACAGGTGGAATATTTCTCGCGCTAATGCTTATCGGCGGAACGTCTCTTATTGTAAAGTTTTTGCCCCAGATATTGCTTTTTGCACAAAATACGTTGGGATTGGCTTTGATTATACTGGTAATTGGTTTGTTGCTTTATATGGTTTTGGATCCCAAGATGCGAGCCTTGGTTTCATTTATGTATAAAAGCGCGATGCGTTGGATAACATCTTTGTTCGTTAAGATAGATCCGATATCGGTATTAAAGGCGTATATCGATGATTTGAAGGATAATCTCAAGAAAATGAACAAACAAATCGGGAAACTCAGAAAACAAATGCATCAGCTAAAGGAGTTGATTTATAATAATCAAAAGGAATTGGAGTCCAATCTTACCCAGGCCGCTGAAGCAAAAGCTAATCGAGATAGAGATTCTATGATTTTGAAGACGAGAAAAGCTGGAAGGCTCAAGGATTCTAATATTAAACTTGAGGAATTGTACCGTAGAATGGAAGTTCTGTACAGGGTTTTGGATAAAATGGAACGCAATTCAAAAATAATGTTAGAGGATATCAGCGATCAAGTTATGATTAAAGAGAGGGAGAGAAATGCTATGAGAGCAAGTCATTCAGCTATGAAGTCGGCAATGAGTATAATGAAAGGCGATAAAGATAAGAGAGCTGTATTCGATATGGCATTGGAAGCCGTAGCAGATGATGTAAGTAAGAAAGTTGGAGAAATGGAAAGATTTATGGAAATTTCTGACAATTTTATGAGTTCCATTGATTTACAAAACGGAATATTTGAGGAAGAAGGTTTGAAATTGCTAGAAAAGTGGGAAAAAGAAGGTGATTCTTTGATTTTAGGAGAGGAAAAGGAAACACTACTCCTAAAAGCCAGCGATGACTCGGAAATACTTGATTTGGACGAACCGAGAGCTGAGCCTGAGTTGAGAGCCGATAGGAAAAATCAATATGATGACTTCTTTGAAATATAGATAGATAATTGCTGTTATTATCAATTCTGTACATTTTGCCAAGCTTCAAAGTAAAATTTGTATAATGTTTTAAGCAATTCATTTCTTGCTAGCAAATAATATTGTAAGATGCCGATACCAATTCTTATTTAAACCAGTTATAATTTAAGGTGGAAAAATAAAATATTTGGTATTTTAGCTAATTATGCAATTATCTTTGCAATGTTGATTTATTCATTCATCAAGCTCTTTTGTATTTTGGGCATCACGTGAGCCTGACTCACCAAGAGCAAACAAAAAAAAGTAATATCATGAATTGGATTATTTCGTTTTTTACTTCGAGTTTAGGTA
>PDWI01008636.1_pt1 | contig 11943 bp, 11 predicted proteins | sample 1430891 | NCBI WGS metagenome assembly PDWI01 (sample SAMN01162508, study PRJNA174530) | Oral metagenome, whole genome shotgun sequencing project. | biome: Marine environment; feature: Marine mammal; material: Swab sample of the gingival sulcus; isolation source: swab sample of gingival sulcus...
TTTTACAAGAATTTCTTTAATATTTTTATCTTTAATTTTTGGATTGGCGGTTAGCACTGTCACTTTTGTTATAGGCTTATGTAATGCGGTAAAACTAAAAGAACGAACGGGCCCTCCTAACGCTACCATTAAGATAATAAGCATAGTGAATGCGGTAACTTGTTTTATATTATGCCGTTGTGATTCTTTATCTGTGAAATAATTGATTATAAATTTGCCTACTATAAAAATTAAAGCAAATGACATGCCCACTATGGCAGCTCTGGAATTAGTCAATATTAGGAAGTAGCTTTCTAGAGCAATATTGATTAGACAAATCCATTTCATTACCTTAGAAAGATTTGCATAATTTAAAAAACAGAAACTTATTATTAGGGAAATAAAGATTATCACTGCACTATAATTAGGATCGTTGTAGACTCCAATAAGTAACGGATTGACATGTCCTGATTTTCTAAAGACGTATCTTATTCCCCAATAAAAACCAGTATCTGGTCTGGCTATGTAGCCTGATATATTTGTAAAAAATATTGCCAGCGACATTATGGCAAATACTAATTGCATGATAATTAAGGGAGTAAAAATAGCTTTAAGTGCAGGGTATGAATCTTTTTTGGTAATTTTGAAAAAAGTGTAGAAAATAAAATAAACAATAGCTAGTAAATATAACGTTTTTAATGAGCCTATTGTTCCACCAGCTTCTTTATTAAGGATTATGGTGATAAAGGCTACCAGATAGCTGAATAAGAATATGTATAGTGATTTTATATAAAAATATTTTTTTGTAATAAAGACGTTATAGGCTATAAATAGTGTTCCCCACATAATAAATACGTAGTTTACGCTATTTTGCATTGTAGGAAAGACAAAAAATACAGACTGAATAAGTAACAGTATGAAATAGTACTTTACGAAATAGTACGGTTCATCTAATAACGTTATAACTTTACTTAGTGCATTATTTTTCAAAGTAATCCATTCGTAGTATTTATTATCTGGTGGTATCCTATGTTACTTTAAGTGTATTAAAATAATGCGTATAAAGAAATCATTTATTTATACGCATTAAGTAAAATGCATAAACTAAATATTTTTTATTTATATTTCCCACTTAAATACGGTCTTAAAGGGAGTAGCTAGGTCACGCATAAATGCATCATTTATATCTTCTACATTTCTTACAGGGTTAGCCACGTTAATTATCGGATTGAGTCGTTCTCTAAACAGTTTATTTTCTAATAGTTTAATAGCTTGTTGGAAGTCTGTACGTCCCGAACGAGAAGAACCTACTAAGAGCATACCTTTCTCTAATACGTCTCGCGTAAAAATAGGCACGTTTTCTTCTGAAACGCCCATTAAAACAGCTGTTGCTTGTGGATTTGCATATTTAATTATTTGATTTATTGCTGCACTTATTCCGTTTCCACCAGTACATTCAAATCCATGATCTATATGAAAATTATCGGGAATCTTTGATGCTAGATGGGTGTCATTAGCAAAAGTAAAATAGGAAAGTTTTTCTACTTGCATACCAATTATAGTAATGTGTGCGTCAGGGTACAGGGCTCGTATTACCATGCCAGTCAGATAGCTTACCGGGCCGTCACCCCAGACACCGAAAGTTTCTCGACGAGAGTGAGCGAGGGCGTTTAGACGTGAAACAGCATGGGAAGCTACAGAAAGTAATTCGGATAAAACTGCGTATTTATCGGCTATATCATAATAGGCTACAACTCGATCTTTAGGTAGAGACACTAGTTCTTGCATAAAACCGTCAGCGCCAGAAGAAAGAAATATTGAATTCGCATCGTAGTTTTCATACAATTCTTTGCTTAGAGGTTTAGTAGATGATTGTGTGTTGTGATTAGGTATCATAGCCACTTTGCTACCAACTGGCAGTTCTGGAAAAGGAGAGTGCACTACTTCTCCAACACTTTCATGAATAAGTGCAAGGGGAAGTTTTGCCTTCATTATTTCTTGTGACCTGCGTCCTTGATAATATCGTTGATCTGCTGCACAAATTGCCATCATAGTTGGTCGTACAATTACGCGATTTTTTGTGGATATATCATTTAAATTAAGGGCTATAGTTTTTGGTGCAACTAATTGATATATGTTTGTTAGCATACGACCCCTTCATTTTCGGCTGTATGTAAATTAAGTATTTAATACTAATTCTGTAAGATATTTTCGTTAGATTCTATAATTGCCTGTGCTATTTTATAGTCCATTAGTGTAGTGAGTTTTATATTACTCACCGAGCCAGCTACAATATTTACTGAATGCCCGCACAGAAGCATTATTTTGCATGCATCTGTAAGACTGCTTAGTTCATCTTCTGAAAGTTTCTGGTATGCGACATAAAGTTTTTCCACATTAAAAGTTTGTGGTGTTTGCCCTTGATACATATTTGTTCTTCTTGGAATATTTAGTATGTTTTCACTATCATGTGATTCAATAATCGTATCTATGGCAGGGATAGCGGTATCGCAGGCAATAGCTTTTTGCATTGCATCTATATTGTCGTTAATAATTTTTACGCTAACAAATGGGCGTACCGAATCGTGTGTAACAATGATATGTTCTGGAGATGCACCGTGATTAGTGCGAATATGTTCCACTATGTTGATGATAGTAGAGTTTCTATCATCGCCACCTGGAACAACTATTACTTTATCTGCTAAATCGTGTTTCTTCAGTATTTCTTGGGCATAATTTACCCATTGTGGATGTGTGCCTAAATAGAGCACATCAATACGTGGAACCATAAGAAATTTTTCTAAGGTATGAATAAATATTGGTTTAGAACCCAGAGGAAGAAATTGTTTTGGCATATTTTCTACATTCATTCTAGACCCTATGCCACCAGCAAGGATTGCTCCAAAAATCATTCTTTTACCTTTCAACAATATTTTTTTATAAGTATTAACAATTAGATACTAAATATTTTAGCGTATATAAATCGAAAGATAATATTATTTATTGCATGTTAAAACACGTATAGAAATAAAGTTTATAGCAAATTTGGGGATGGTTTTTACCATCCCCAAATTGGATAAATTTAGTTGTTATTTAAGGCTTGGGCTTCTGGGAGCTTGCGTACCTTATTCAATACGAAGAATGAAAGCATTAGAATTACCAAATAGGGAATACCGGCTGTCCAAACGATTGGTAACGCCGTACGGAGGGCAATAAATACGGCTATGGCAGCTGCAATTATTATATAGTCCGTAATTGGCGTACCCCACATATAGGCATTTGGTTTGGTGGTATGTTTTTCGTTCCAAGACTTACGGAATTTAATGTGGGTGAGCATAATGGTTATCCAGGTTACGATAATACCCACGGTTGCTCCACCGTATAGCATCATAAATGCATCATTAGGGCTAAAAATAGCGATGGTTGAGGCAGATAAAAACAGTATAGAAACGAGAATAACCGCTCCGCGTGGAGCGCCGTTTTTAGAGGTGTGGGCAGTAAACGCAGGAGCCATCTTATCCAGTGCTAATGAATGAACCATACGGGATCCGGCATAGAGTGCGCCGTTGGCAGCGGATAGCGCAGCCACAATCAAGACTACATTCATAACATGCCCAGCAGCGGGAATTCCCACAGTGGCAAGAACTTTTACGAACGGGGAAGAATCAGCATTGCCAGATTCTTTGACCGTTGTGGTCCAGGGCTGAAGTGTGACGATAATCGTCATTGCTAACACATAGAATAGACCTAGTTGCCATACGAGGCGTTTCACGGCACTTGGTACGTCTTTTTTCGGGTTTTTGCTTTCGGCAGTAGCTACCGAAATGTTTTCTATACCGCCAAAGCTAAATACGGCAAAACACGCGGCCATCAAGATTCCAGAAATTCCTTTTGGTGCAAAACCGCCGTGTGCGGTTAGATTACCTATGCCAATGGGGGCATTAGGGCTAGGCCAGCCTACAAAAATAATGGATGCGCCGAGCAGAATAAAAACAACCACCGCTAAAACTTTTAGCATAGAGAACCAATATTCGGTGCTACCGTAGAGTTTAACGGATGCTAGATTAAGGAAAATAATAAATAGAGCACAGGCAATTGTGCCAGCTCCTAGACTTAAACCGGGGAACCAGTGTTGCAGATAGGTAGCGGTAGCTACGACTTCTGCCCCTACTACAATAAGCATCGTAATAGCAAAATTCCAGCGGGTTACATAACCGCCAAATTTACCAAGATGAACGGCAGCAATTGCACCGTGACCTCCTGGCATGGCGTGAGTTGATACCATTTCTGCCAGGGCCCACACAATAGAAAAAGCTAAAGCACCAGCTAAAATGTAAGCAATTATAGTTGCTGGTCCAGCAAATGAAATTGTGGAACCCGCGCCTAGAAATAATCCAGTGCCTAAAGCAGTAGAAAGTGCAATCATAGAAATTTGTGGACTGGTAAGATTGCGCTCTAATTTGGTGCGTTTAGTTTTAGCGGGGTTTGACATTTTAACTCCAATATAAAATTATGCTTATTAGCATTGATTGTATTTGTTTTTAGAAATTCTTTTATAAATGTTTCAATAATTGGGAAACTGATCTGTTTTGTAATGTAAAATACTTAAAATCAAGTGACTTAAAACTAAATTAAGTTACTTGAAGTTAAATGATAGATAAAACAAAAGCCCCGTAAAAACGGGGCTTTAGTATTTTACGTAATTAGATATTACGAGTTACTTTGCCAGCTTTAAGGCAAGAAGTACATACATTAAGACGTTTAGGTACTCCATCAACGATCGCACGTACGCGCTGAATGTTGGGGTTCCAACGACGGCTCGTGCGTATGTGGGAGTGTGAAACACTCTTCCCAAAGCTTGGGCTCTTGCTGCAGACGTCACACACAGAGGCCACGGTATTCTCCTTATATTCGTTTTATGGAATCATTGCTAAAAATAGCAACTAGAAAATAATAGCTGATTTTGCGTGGTTAAACCAATTTTTCTTACAGTGGTATCTAGCACGTTTAAGGGGATTTGCGGTGCTAAATTCCGACGATAAGGGCAACTTAACATATATTATTAAGCTATGACCGTCCCAGATGATGCTTTAAATACTTCCGCAGGAGATTTTCTTGCATTACCTTTACCGCGTATTTTGGGTACTCGTTCCGCAAATGCGTTAGCAAAATTGGGTGTAAATACGGTGAGTGAATTATTGGTACATGCTCCTTTTCGTTTGAGCAAACGTGGTGAGCTAATGCCAATTAAAGCTATAAATGAAGGTGATACGGTAACTGTGGTGGCGCGGGTCTTAGCAAGTGATATTCGTCCGATGCATTCGCGACGTGGCTATATTCTTAATGTGCGTATTGCCGATGGTATGCATGAGCTTTCACTAGCATTTTTTGCTAAACAGCAACGTATTGCAAATTTTCATAAAATGAAATTAACGGTTGGAACTATTGCCACTTTTTCGGGTACGATTTCTTCTTATCGTGGAGACTTGCAGCTCACTCACCCCGAATATGAAGTGTTGGCAGATGAAAGTGAATTGGATCCGCAGGCTATTGCGCGTCCAATACCGATTTATCACGCTACTAAGAATGTGCCGACTTGGCATATTGCCCGTGCTATAAATACGCTTTTACCACTCTTAAATGAGCAGAATGTTCCTGATTTGCTACCTGCTATTTATCGTCAAGAACATAATCTTCTATCACGTGTAGCAGCTTTACGTGCTTTACATCAGCCAGCGGACATCGCACAATGGGAACTCGCACGCCTGACTTTAAAACACGAAGAGGCTTTTATCTTACAAACTTTGTTAGCGCAACGCGTTACTAGCTGTGCTGGGCAATTAGCGCCTGCTTGTGAGCTACAACCGCACGGGATACTATCTGCCTTTGATTCCCAGCTTCCCTTTGTTTTAACTGGGCAACAAATTCAAGTTGGTAAAGAAATTTCTGCAGATATAAGTCAAACTCGCCCGATGCGTCGTTTATTGCAAGGTGATGTAGGTACGGGTAAAACTATTGTGGCATTGCGAGCAATGTTACAGGTAATTGATGCGCAAAAACAGGCAGTTTTTATTGCACCGACTGAAGTTTTAGCGGCTCAACATTACAGTTCTATTATGAAAATGTTCGCGCCTTTGCAAAAAGCTACGGAACCAGTTCCTAACGTAGTTTTATTGACCGGTTCGCTTTCTGCGAAAGAAAAGAAAAAGGCATTATTGGATATTGCTTCGGGAAAAGCGCAGTTAATAATTGGTACGCACGCCTTATTGCAAGATCGGGTACAGTTACCCTTTTTAGGTATGGTAGTTATTGATGAACAGCACCGTTTTGGAGTTGACCAACGCGATAAATTAGCCGCGGGTGCACATTTATTGGTAATGACGGGCACCCCCATTCCGCGTACGGTAGCTATGACTGCTTTCGGCGATTTGCAAATATCTACTATTTCGGAATTGCCACAAGGTAGAGCGGAAATAGCTACTACCTTAGTGCCAGCCAATAATAAAAAGTGGATGACCCGTTTATGGCAAAGAATTGCAGAAGAAACAGAACGTGGTGGCCAGGTTTATGTGGTGTGTCCGCGTATTGCGCAAACTGATACTCCGAATTTAGATGAATTGCCTACTACTACGGATTTAACCGCAGTAGAAAGTTTGCAGCAAACAATGCAAACTATTTCAGTGCTCCAAAATATCTCTATGGGAGTACTGCATGGTCAATTAAATGCCGAAGAAAAGGCAAAAACTATGGCTGATTTTGTGGCTGGAAAAATAAAAGTTCTTATTGCCACCACCATTATTGAAGTGGGAGTAGACGTGCCCCAAGCAACTATGATGGTGATTTTTGATGCTGATAATTTTGGTCTATCGCAACTACACCAGTTACGTGGACGTATTGGGCGGGGAACACAAAAATCTCTTTGCCTTGCCGTTTATACCTGTGCGGAAGAAACTTTGGCTTTTACTCGTTTAAGTGCTTTTGCACAAACTACTGACGGTTTTATTTTGGCACAAAAAGATGTGGAGTTGCGTTCAGAAGGTGATATTTTAGGAACGAAACAATCGGGTCGGAATAATTCTTTTCAATTTTTGAGTGTAATAGCTGATGAAAATATAATCGTTACGGCTAAACAGGGAGCTTTAGCGCTAATTGTGACCGATCCGCAGTTACATAGTGCTAAGGCGCTGATGCAGGTGGTAGAAAAGTTAGAAGCAGATTTAACTACGACTTATTTAGAAAAGAGCTAACATGGTACGAATAGTTGCTGGAACTGCTGGAGGTAGAGTTTTGCGAGTTCCTAAATCCGGGACGCGACCTACTGCAGAACGAGTACGGGAAGCTCTTTTTTCTCGTTTAGAACATTTAGGATACGTTCGTGATTGCAGGATTTTAGATTTATATGCCGGTTCGGGGGCTTTTGGCTTAGAGGCAGCTTCGCGGGGTGCAAAAAAAGTGGTATGTGTAGAGGCAAACGAAAATGCGGTGCGTGTAATTCAAGATAATTTATTAAGCACCAATCTTACGGCGCAAGTAGTTAAACAAAAAGTGGAATCTTATTTGTCTGTACCCGCAACAGAAAAGTTTGATGTAATTTTTTTGGATCCGCCCTATGAACTTGCAGATGATGAGCTTTCAGCCGTGCTGAAATTAGCGGTAAATAGTCTACTAGATGACGGTATTATTGTGGTGGAGCGAGATAAAAAATCTCCCGAACCAAGTTGGGGATCGGCATTAGTATTGACTGATGTTCGTAAATGGGGAGATACCCGAGTGTGGAGTGCCGCTTTTGCCGATTTCAGCATATAGTAGAAACATGAGTTTAGCCGTTTGCCCCGGGTCGTATGATCCTATAACCCTGGGTCATATTGATGTAATAAATCGTGCTTTGGGCATGTTTGATGAGGTTATTGTGGCAGTGGCACGCAATACCAAGAAAAAATATATTTTTTCTGATACTGAACGTGTTAATTTGGCGATTGGTGCATTAGCTGATTTACCTCGCGTCCGCGTAGAATTAGTAGAAGGTTTAGTGGCTGATTTTGCGAAAGAGCGGGGAGCGAACGCTATTGTAAAAGGTTTGCGAGGAGCGGCAGATTATGATGCTGAGCAGGCAATGTCGCTTTTGAATCGGCATCTTAGTGGTATTGAAACAGTTTTTATAATGGGGGATCCGTCTTTAGCTCACGTAGCATCGTCTTTTGTAAAAGATATTGCTTACTATGACGGTCCGGTTGATGATCTTGTTCCGGAAAATGTTAGAGAAATTTTAAAAAAGAAAGTTGGAAAACATGAGTAAATACGAAATTGGCGAAGATGCTGATTCCTTATTAGGTATTCTTGAAGAACTTAGCAGTATTGTAGAAAATGCTAAATCTATGCCATTTTCTGCTTCAGTTATGGTTAATCGAGAAGAAGTCTTGGAATTACTAGATACTGCGCAAGACATTATGCCAGCAGAAATTGTTAAGGCGGATTCGGTCTTGCAAAATGTGGCTCGAGTTGCGGATGAAGCGCGTGATGAAGCTGAGCGTAAAGTAGCGCAAGCTAAAATTGAGGCAGAACAAATTTTGGCACAGGCTCGAGAGCAGGCGGCGCAACTGGTTGCAGAACACGCAGTGACAATTAGTGCGCAAAGTGAAGCGGAAAAAATTCTTGATGAAGCCCGTATGAAAGCGGACAAAGTAACGCAGGGTGCCGATACCTATTCTGATGAAACTTTAGAGGAATTATCGGATCGGCTTTCGGCAGTACAAGAATATTTGGACCAAATCCAGAGTCAAGTGTTGGCAGGTCGGGATCTTCTGGCTGAACGTATTGATCATGATGCTTATGCGGAGGATGAATACGAAGAATATGTAGAGGATGAATAAACGGGATTTTTCATGAGTCATTTTAGCTATATTGACGCTTTTCCGAACCCGCAATACTGTATAGAAATTGCAGATTTACCAACTAAAGATGGTGAGCAGGCACGTTATGATTTTTGTGGTATTGATTTGGGGAAATTAGCTTTAGGTACGGTTAGAATTGCCGACCAAGCTATGGATATTGGGGTTGATGTACAGCGTCTTCTGGATGGTTTTTTGGTTAAAATAACTACACCAATTTCTATTGCTGGTGAATGCCCGCAATGTTTAGAGGAATATGAGTATGAACTCGTAGAACCCGAAGAATTTACGGAAATGGTGTTCTTCCCCGAAGTGGTTGAAGAGTTGGTTGCCGAGGGTGATAAAGAAGCTACTGATCTGCCCGTGTTAATTGATAATAAAATTTATTTAGATCCGCTTTTGTGTGATAGCTATATATTGTTCCTTTCTGGTTTAGATCCTAATTGTGAGCCAGATTGCCCAGGATTGTGTAGTGAATGTGGTCAGCCGTGGCGGGATTTACCAGATGACCATAAACACGAACAACTTGATCCCCGTTTTGCTGCTCTTGATGGATTATGGGAGGATCTGAACAACCAAAATGACCACGCATAATACGGATACTGCCTTATTGTTAAAAAAATGGGGTGTAACAATTGAACCCGCACTCTTAGAACGGGCTTTAACCCATCGTTCATGGGCGTATGAAAATAATACGTTAAGTTATGAACGTCTAGAATTTTTTGGCGATTCAATTTTAGGTTTTTTTGCTGCCCAATACATTTTTTTACAATATAAAAAATTTGATGAAGGGGATATGTCAAAAATTAAAGCGGCTAGTGTTTCCGAACCGGCTCTTGCTGAAATTGCGCGGGACTTAGGACTAGGTCAGTATATTCGTCTTGGTAAAGGTGAAGCTAAACACGGTGGTCGGGAAAAAGATTCTATTTTATCGGACGTGGTAGAAGCACTTATCGCAGCTACCTACATTACACACGGTACGGATATAACTAAAAGAATTGTGGAAAAGCACGTTGTACCAAAAATTTTACAAGCAACTAAAATGGGTCCGGCTTTAGACTGGCGTACCGCAGTGGACGAAAAAGCTCGTGAACTGGGCATTAAAGCGGAATTAGAATACGAAATTCTGGCGACTGGTCCCGATCATGCCCGTGAATATATCGTGAGCGTATTTTTTGCTGGTACAAATTGGGGTACGGGTAGGGCGACATCGCAAAAAGCAGCTAAACTGGTTGCGTGTAAAGTAGCTTACGATAATCTAGTTGCCAATACTCCGATAGCTGTTAAAGGTAAGTAGTATGCCAGAATTACCCGAAGTAGAAACGATTCGCAGGGGACTGGTTACGCACGTATCGGGCAAACAGATTGCAGACATTGAGATACTGCATCCACGAGCAGTTCATAAGGCGTCATTAGAGCTTAACCAGCTTATAGGGCAACAAATTACATCGGTTGCGCGCAGAGGAAAATTTCTTTGGTTTATTTTTCCCGAATGTGCACTAATTGGGCACTTGGGAATGTCGGGGCAGTTCCGTATTGATAGTCCTGATAATAAACATCGTCGTGCAACTTTATATTTTACAGACGGTAGTCAATTGGACTTTATTGATCAGCGTACTTTTGGTTATTTGCGTTTAGATACCTATGTGCATACACCGGACGGTAAAGTTGCGGGTCAAGGCACTGAGCAGGCTTTAATGCCGGCATCCGTAGCACATATCGGTAGAGATTTGGTGGATCCGCATATTGACCTAAAGCAAATAGCGAAGCGGGCAAAATTGCGTAAAACTCGCATTAAAACCCTACTATTAGATCAGCATTTTGTGTCGGGAATTGGTAATATTTATGCCGATGAAAGTTTATTTGCTGCGCGTGTAAATGGAATGCAACCAGCCAATACTTTTTCCACAGCAAAATTACTAGATTTATACGAAAAGGCACGGGAAATTTTAGCGCAAGCGACAGCTATGGGTGGAACGTCTTTTGATGAACTGTATGTGAATGTGAACGGTAGTTCAGGATATTTTTCACGGCACTTAAATGTTTACGGGAAAGATGGTACTGCCTGCCCTAGATGTGGCAAAATGCTATTAAGAGTTGCTTTTATGGGGCGTTCCAGCGTGTATTGCCCTAAATGTCAGCCGATTAAAAGATAGGAATAAAATGAATGAACTAAATGCGCAGGTGAACGTAATGATTATTGATGATCATGAAGTGGTTCGTCGGGGAATTGTAGAAGTTGTAGAGCGTGCTGAAGGATTAAAAGTTATTGCAGAAGCGGGTACGGTTGCCGAAGCGGTACGTCGAGCTGAACTTATGAATCCAGAAGTTGCATTGGTTGATTTACGTCTACCTGACGGTACTGGTATTGATATTATTGAAAAATTGCGGGAGTATTCTCCTAATACGCGCTGTATTGTTTTAACATCATTTGATGATGATGATGCGCTTACGGAATCTTTAACGGCGGGAGCAAAAGCCTATCTTCTTAAATCGGTACGGGGAGCGGAAATTACCGAGGTTATTCGGGCAGTAGCAAATGGTAGAGTGCTCCTTGATGAGCGTACGGTAACACGGCGACGTGCCGATCATAATGATCCAACCGCAGATTTAACTCCCTCAGAACGTAAAGTGTTGGATTTAATTGGTGATGGTTTATCTAATCGGGAAATTGGGGAACGTTTAGGAGTTGCAGAAAAAACTGTAAAGAACCATATCACCTCATTATTGGCAAAAATGGGCATGCAACGCCGTACTCAAGTTGCTGCTTGGGTAGCTGGTCAGCGTGCTTCAGGTTGGCGTAATCAACCGAATAGCTAACTTAATTGTTTAATTAGCGTAGCGGTACTTTCCAATACATTTGCGTACCTTTTTCCCCACTTTTATGGGGGCGAATACTAAAGTTACCATTATGTCTGCGGGCACGTGCGGCTAGATTTGATAGTCCTGACCGACGAGATAGGGAACGGGTAATACCGGTACCGTCATCATTTACTAATACTTTAATGGCATCTTCATCTACGTGTATTTCTACCGATACGGAAGATGCATGAGCATGACGGGCAGCGTTAGAAAG
>PDWI01008767.1_pt1 | contig 11943 bp, 4 predicted proteins | sample 1430891 | NCBI WGS metagenome assembly PDWI01 (sample SAMN01162508, study PRJNA174530) | Oral metagenome, whole genome shotgun sequencing project. | biome: Marine environment; feature: Marine mammal; material: Swab sample of the gingival sulcus; isolation source: swab sample of gingival sulcus...
CCCCCCGTCAATTTCGCAAAGAACCAAACCATATTGCTAGCCCCCTAGGGGGGGAAGCATCCCCTGCGGGGGCAGGAATAGAGGCGCTCTACCCGAATGCGGGTAGAGCGCCTTTTTGCGTTCCATCGGTGGCGGATGGGCGTAAAAGCGAACGAGTGAGTAACAGGATAACAAATGATGTAAAGCAATGGGAAAACGACTAAAAATCGGAGTATTGCTAGGCGCATTGCTCCTGCTATGGAGCGTTGGCCTTGCAACGGACTACCCCTTGAGTATTGCCGGTACGCGGGTTACGAGCGACAACGTCAATAGCCTATCGAGCATCAGCGGGGTGTCTGGAACCGTGACCTACGACCCGACGACGAACACCCTGACGCTGGATGGTGCGCATGTCCCGAAGATGGTTTTTGATGGTGCCAGCATGGATGAGGCAACGCTTGTTTGCCTTGGTAAGTCGAGTATTGGTACGGTGGGGGAGCCGGCCGCGATGGACCTGTCGACCGTTTCGGATGCCTTCCTCAAGGGGGCGGGAGAGCTGACCGTGGAGGGGGGCATCCTCTGCGCGAGCTATACCACGACGATAACCGACGGGCTAGACCTCACCCTACACTCCGAGGGCTACGGTCTGAAGGGCCAGAACAACGGCGATAAGCTTATCATCCGCAACGCGAATGTCCGTGCCGAGGGGAAGTCCGAGGGCAGCATGGCGACCTTTGCCATGGGCATAATGCTTGACGGTGTAGAGCTACGCCTGCCGGAGGGGGCGAAGATGGGGAAGAAGAACTGGTTCATAGCCGATGCCTCGGGGGCGATCGAGAAGCGCCTCGTGCAGATAGGTAGGGACGACATGCGGCTGGACTACCAGCTCTGGGTGTGCGGCGTGCAGGTCAATAGCAAGAATGCGGCAGATCTAAGCAGTATAGCAGGTGTCAGCGGCACCGCGCGGTACTCCTCGGACGACGACGGGATGCTGCACCTGGAGGGGGCAACCCTGGAGAGCGAGACGGCCCCCATCGTATCTCGCCTTTCCGAGCTAAAGATCTCTATTGTCGGCGAGAACACGATCCGCATGACCGGGGTGGATGCCCAGAGCGGTGCCCTACGCCTCCATGGGCGGACGACTTTTGAGGGGGAGGATGGCAAGCTGCGGATAGATGCCCCGGAGGCGAAGATGGGTATAGATGCCCTGAGCGAAGCGTACCAGCGATTCTGGTCTGGGGCCGAGGTGTCGATTGCTGCGAAGGGTATCGGCATCGGTAGCTCCAACGGTAAGGGGGGATGCATCTTTGCCGGTGGCTCGCTGGTGGTGGCCGCCGTGGAGGAGGAGTGCGTAGCTGCAAAGATTGACAACCGGGGGATCTCGCGGGTAATCCTGCCGATGCGTGCGGAGGTCGTAGGCGACAAAATCCTTGCTGATGGGGCGAAGGTGAAGGACGGCCTGACCATCGGCCTCCGCGGTACGCATGCCCTCCTGCCGATCTGGATCGCCGGCCGCCAGCTCGACTACGCGGAGGCGGAGGACCTCGCGGCGAACAACCCCGGCGTTAGCGGCTCCCTGACCTACAGCCGCGAGGACAATAGGCTATACGGCGAGGATTGCACCATCGAATGTGCCGATGCGGAGGCGCTCCGCCTGGGGGCAACTCTGCCCGATCAGACCTTCATAGAGGGGACGCGCATCACCCTTAAAACGACCGGAGACCACACCGGGCTGAAGGTGGATGGCGATGGGAACATCGTTTACGTCCAGGAGTGTAAGCTGAAGGTGGAGGCGCCGGAGGCGGAGAACGGGATATACGTGGCCAATGCCGAGCTACGGCTGGTGCGGGCCGACATCTCCGTTGTGGCCAAGAGAAGGGCGATACAGGGCGATGCTAGCCAGGGCATGCTCCAGATAGATGGGGCGAATGTCCGAGCCGAGGCCCGTAAGTCCTGCATTGCGGGCTTTGAGCGGAATCTCTACATCACCAATTGCAAGATTGTGAACCCCAGCGGCGCGGTGAAAACGGATGGTAAGATCGTGGCCAGCAATGGGCAGGTGGCCAAGGGCCTGGTGGAGATAGCGGCCAAGCGGAAGTACGGCATCCATATTGCCGGGGTGCAGCTCACCAGCGAAAACACCGGTGATATCGCTAGCCTAAGCTCGGCCATCACCGGCACGGTGGAGTACGATGAGATGTCGCACACGCTAACGCTCAATAATGCGCATATCGATTGCGCTAGCAACGTCAATGCGATAAAAATCACCACGCAGACGCCCCTTACCATCAAGCTTGTCGGCACGAATACGATGGATGGCTCTAATGATTGTAGCTCCCTCTATGTACGCTCAGCAACAAGGGTGAGCATTACGGGTGATGGTAAGCTTCGTATCGGTAGCAGTACACGTCCAGAGACAGGCGTTTGGCTAGGTGAATCAGGGAGCACCCTGATACTAGACCATACGCACGTCAGCGTCATTGGAAACGATTATGCCTTTCATAGCAGCGGACGGCTGGAGGTGATAAACTCCTATCTCTATGCCTACTGCAATGACAAATGGTATGCCCTGCGGGAGATGTATGATATTAAGCTGGAGGGGGTGGTGATAGATACCCCTTCGGATGGCTATCTCAATAGCCGCGCGACTTCCATCCTCAACAGCTCGGGGGAAGCCAAGGTGGATAAGGTGAAACTACACCCCATAGTAACTCATACCGTAACCTTCAACACGGACGGCGGCAGCCCCATCCCCGAGCGTAGGGTATACGACGGCGAGAAGATCGGCCCCGTGGATGACCCCACCAGGGCCGACCACCTCTTCCTGTACTGGCATCGGGAGGGGTATAGCGATAAGATAGACCCCGAGACCTACACTGTGAAGGATGATATCACCCTGAAGGCCGAGTGGAAGCACACCCCCCATGCTGTCCACTTCGTGGGGAATGGTGGCTCGCCCGTCCCGGCCGATGTGCAGCTGGGCGAAGGGGATTTTATACCTAAGCCCGATTGCCCCACCAAGGATGGGCACGTGTTCCTGGGATGGCGCAAGGGTAGCGCCGATGGCGAAGCGTGGGATTTCTATAGCGATCGAGTGGTCGAGGACGTAACCCTCTACGCACGGTGGGAGGAGTACTACGGGATACAGATCGTGAACGTGCCCCTGGGCCCGAGCACGGTGGATAAGATCAACAGCTCCTCCTCGGGTACAATCGAAGGGACGGTGAGCTATGACCTCGCAAGCCATACCCTAACACTAGAGGATGTCAATATCCGCCACCATTCCCATGCGTATACGGTGGCCGATCGCTGCCTGCCGGGTAATGGTGCCGCCATAGCTATTGCTAGCCCCGATGATGTGACCATAGTCCTGAAGGGTAAGAACGTGGTGCAGAATGCTGAGCCTCCGCACCCCCTAACATATGGCCTGAATCTGCAGAGCAACGTCCGCATCCAGGGCGACGGCGAGCTGAAGGTCGGCCGTGAGGCCGAGAAGGACTTCGAAACGGCCGTCCACATCGCCAGCGGGGCAACCCTCCGCCTGGAGCAGGCCAAGCTTAGCATCATCGGCAAGGACTACGCCTTCAAGGGGGATGGCCAATTGGACATCCACGGGGGGCAGCTCAACGCCTACGCTGTAGACACCTACACCTGCATGCGCGACCTCGGCGGCATATCCCTGCGCGACGCGAAGATTTCCACCCCGAAGGATGGCAAGGTCTCGGCCGACGGTCGCTCTATCGCCAAGCCCGACGGCAGCATAGACAACATAGATAGGGTGATCATCATCCCCGATATGACCTACGTGCTTCGCTTCGACCTCGCCGGGGGCGAGTGGGGCAACCCGGCGGGATACACGCTAGGGGTGATACCCGGGGGCAAAATCCCCTCGCTGGCAGAGCCTCGCCGGACAGGCCATCGCTTCGATGGATGGTACGTAGGGAGCGAGAAGGTGGACCTGGAGACCTACCGCGTGAACTCGGACATCACCCTCACGGCCCACTGGTTGAGCTACGACTACCAGGTGACCTTCTACCCCATACCCGGTTGGGGAACCTACGAGCGTAGCTTCTTCCGGGGCGAGCGCCTCCTCCTGCCCGAGGATATGCCCCGCCTACGCCCCCTCTACCACTTCGCCGGTTGGCATAGGGATAGCGAGGACGGCCCCTTTGTAGAGCTCGGGAGCGAGGTCCACGCCTCCTTCAGCGTGTACGGGAAGTGGGTCAAGAAGCCAGACCTCGAGTGCCACCTCTTCACCCACGAGATGAACAATTTCAGCTGGGAGACCGTCGTGGAGCGGTTCATCCCCAAGGGAACGCTCATCCAGGCACCACCGGACGATGGCCAGATCCAGCCCGGTAGGGTCAAGAAGTGGTGGGTCAGAATATACGACCCCGACACCGAGCAGTACAGGGACCTGATCCCGGTCAACTTCCCCTTCCTGCTGGAGGCAGAGAGCTATGTATTCATGTATAGATTTGTCAACCCCACCTACACCGTATCCTTCAGCGCCGAGGGGGGCACGCCCAGCCCCTGGCCGCAGGAGCTTGAGGCCGGTGCGCATGTGGGGCGCCCGAACATTCACCGCGCTGGCTATCGTCTCGTCCGCTGGGAGTACACCCGCGCAGACGGCAGCACCGGTGAGTGGGACTTCGATGGCATGGTGATCGATGGCCCCCTGCAGCTCCGCGCCGTGTGGGCCCCCCAGGCGCCCGGCGAGTACCTGGTGAGCTGGTCGAATCATGAGGAGGACGACCTGCTCGATGCGGTGTATACCGCCGGCGAGCAGATCCCCAGCGCACCCAACGCCAGGCGGCACGGTTGGGAGCTAGAGGGCTGGTACGTCGACGGCCAGCTCGCCACCTTCCCCTACACGGTGCATGGCCGTACAGACTTCGTGGCCGTTTGGAGGCCCATAATGTATACCGTCACCTTCGAGGCCGATGGCGGCACCCCTGCACCGCCCGAGCAGCGCGTCCAGGAGGGCAAAAGCGTGGAGCGTCCATTCCACACCCGGAAGGATGGCTACATACTCAAGTACTGGAGCAAGGAGGGGCATAGCAGCAGCGAGCGCTACAATTTCGACCGCAGCGTCCGCGACAATTTGACGCTCTACGCCGTCTGGGAACGCGTGAATACCGGTGCGTACGTTGTGCAGGTATTGGCAGAAGGGCAGACGTACGAGTGGGCCGTCGAGAAGGGGGATGAGTTCGACCTCGGCAGGGCTAGTCGACTGCTTGCCGAGATGTTTGAAAACCGCAGCTTCGAGGGCCTGTACTACGAGGGGCAGCGCCTCGATGGCATCATCATCCCATCGGAGGACATGACCCTGGAGGCACGCTTCTCCCGCCCGGAGTACACCATCAGCTTCGATGCCAAAGGCGGCGTGCCTACGCCTCTGCCCCAGCAGGTGGAGGAGGGGGATAGCATACAAGAACCCAAGCATATCAGCCGGTTCGGCCTCGTCCTGGAAGGATGGTACTACAGGGACGAATGGGGACGTATGATCAAGTACAACTTTGCCGTTCACACGCAGGGGGACCTGACACTCGTGGCCAAGTGGATAGCCCTCGGTAGCGAGCAGGTGCTCGCCCAGTGGGATGTGCAGGGCGGAAGGCCGGATATCGCCCAGATGATCCTAGCGCGTGGGGAGATGGTAGATGCGCCCGCCGCTATCCCCCAGAAGCGTGGCTACCAGTTCGCCGGCTGGACGGTGGACGGCAGGGCCGTAAGCTTCCCCTACGTGGTCGAGGAGAATACGCTATTCGTAGCAACTTGGGTACGAAAGGCTAAAACTGGGGGCAACGGTGGCTCAGGCAGCAAGGCAAACGGTGATCCTGGCACACCGGTAGCCAGGGCATCCGCTAGCCCCCTGCGGATAGCCCCTAACCCCGCGCATGATGCCATCATGCTAGAGGGTATCCAGGAGGCCACCCCGCTGCAGATATACTCCATGGCCGGGCAGGTGGTCAAGTCCTGCACGGCTGAGCCGGGTGTACGCGTAGACCTAGGTGGGCTACCCGCCGGCTTCTACCTGTTGCGCACGGCCGGGGAAGCCCTCCGCTTCGTAAAGGAGTAGAGCAGATCCAATAGGCCAATAGGCCACATAGCGCCCGGCAGTCCCCCTGGCTGCCGGGCGTTTTTTGTACCTTTGTCTCAAATTGGAGGGTATATTATGGCGGTAGAGAAGGGGAAATTCCCCAACACAACAGCGAGCTTTGAGAACATCCGTCGGGATGGCATGTACTACGTGGACAAGACCCACTTGGTGTGGCAGCTGGCCAATCAGAGCAAGGTGGCCTTCCTGAGCCGTCCCCGCCGCTTCGGCAAGAGTATGCTGATTAAAACCATCGGCTGCTACCTAGCGGGGCAGAAGGAACTCTTTGAGGGCCTTAAGCTCCATCCGCTCGAAGAGGCAAAGGGCGAAGGGGCCTGGATCAAGCACCCCGTCCTGCATTTCGACTTCAGCGATGTCGTCCCCCTTTCCCCCGAGGGCATCGACCGCATGGTGCGCGACTACGCCGGGGATGTGCTCGACCAGTGGGGCGTAGAGAACGTAATCGACTCTTCGCCCGTGCGGGTTAGCTACGTAGTCCAGGCGCTCCGTAGAGCCAGCGGCCAGCGCGTAGCCGTTCTGATTGACGAGTACGACAGCCCCATCCTCGATGCCCTGGTCAAGGGCGATACTGCGCTTCTGGAGGACATCAAGACCTACCTCCGCGGCTTCTACAGATCCATCAAGTCTGCCGACGATTCCCTCCGCTTCCTTATGGCCACGGGCATTAGCCAGGTGCGACAGGTCGGCCTATTCAGCGGTTTCAACAACCTCGAGGACATCAGCTTCCTCCCCGAATACAGCACCATCTGCGGCATCAGCGAGGCCGAGATCCACGGCTACCTCCCCGAGCAGCTGGCGCACATGGCCACCACCAACGGCCTGTCCGTGGCGGAGCAGCTCGCCCAGCTCCGCAATAAGTACGACGGCTACCGCTTCTCCGAGAACGAGGAGCACGTCTACAACCCCTTCGGCCTGATCAATGCCCTCAAATCCTGCCGCCTTGCGAGCTACTGGTCCAGGACCGGCACCTCCAGTAGCGCAGATAAGCTGGTACCGCGCTACAATGCGCTGGGAGTCCTGCACCTCGATGGGGCGCTAAGGGCAAATGAAGACCAGCTCTCCAAGTTCAACTTCGAGCACAGCGATCCTCTGGGCTTCCTCTACCAGTCGGGCTACCTCACCATCAAGGGCGTGGATGATAATGGATACTTCCTCCTGGATTTCCCCAACAGGGAGGTGCGCGAGAGCATCCTGGAGATCCTCGCCCCGAGAACGCTCGGCATAGCCCGGGAGATTGATTACCATGACCGCAACACCAACCTGGTCAAGGCCCTCAAGGGCAACGACATCAAGACCCTAGAGGTATGCATACAGGCCCTCCTGGCCAGCCTCCCCTTCGACCACGAGAAGAGGAACAGCCAGGACGACGATGAGGCCCAAAGGGCCTGGGAACTCCGCGAGGCTCGCTACCGCGATGCTCTCCACCTCATCTTCGCCGGCGTGCGCAGCGATGTCCGCGTAGAGCAGATCGGCGCGGGTGGCATCTCCGACGTCGAAATCATCGGCGAGCAGATGGTAGTCATCATCGAGCTGAAGATGAAGAGGGGCGGCATGACCGCCGAGAAGGCCCTGGCCCAGACCCTCGCCAACGGCTACCCCGATAAGCACGGCGGCGGCGAGAAGCCCGTCTGGGCGCTGGGCGCAGCCATCGGCGAGAAGGGCCTGATAGAGTGGGCGGAGCAGTGCGTCTGGGAGGGGAAGGCCCCCAGCGAGTAGCCTCGAACCCCTTATAGTATCCCTACCTAGTATTCCCCCTACTTTTCGTCCTTATCCCCCCTCCGTGTAGGCAGCCCCTCCGAATTTCCCCTAGCACAAATTCGGAGCGGCTGCCTACGCGGGGCATGGTTAAGGCTTTGCCTAGCAGGAGGGTACGTGGATTATGGGCTAGTTCGGCAGAAACCCGTACTCGTAGACCTTCAGGGCTATCTTATCGCCTAGTATTTGGCGCTTCTCCCGGATGGCCTCCACCAGCCGCATGTACTCCGTATCATCGCTCTTCGCGTTCATCCGCCCCTTTGCGTTCACGCCCTGGAAGTGGCGGCGGATGTCGTAGTAGGAGGCGTTGACCTCGGCATTCGGCTGGGCGTGGTAGTACTGCCAGAGGGCGAGGCCCGCGTCGAGGAGGGCCTGCGCCTCGGGGGAGAAGGAGATGGGTGTCTGGCCGGTGGGGTAGCCGGTGGCTTGCCCCTCATCCAGCAGCGAGCCGCCGTCATTGCCCGTGGCGGGGAGCCGCCCGTCGAGGAAGTCCACCATGAAGTGGGAGGCGTAGGCGTGGGTTATGCCGACCCGCTGCTCGCGGAAGGGGATCCAGGCGTTCGCGCCCTCGTGGGAGGATATGCGGTTCTGGCCATGGAGCAGGGTGAAGGCCAGGCAGTCGGACTGGAACTCAGGGTCGGACAGCCAGCCGTCGTTGGGCCAGAGGAAGTTCTCCCTGTCGTTGTACCACGTGGCCTTGATGCAGTGCCGGACGGCGTAGTAGATGCAGTTCGGGATAAGGCTTACCGCGCCGATGTAGCCGGTGGGAAGGTTGTACTTCGCATTCATGGGTAGCTCATGCTGAATGTTGATGACACCCTGATGCTGAAAGTCATTCCCCTGCGCCCCCAGCAGGCCGATTTGCTCTTCTCCTATGGCACGGGGGAGCGTGGCCAGCCAGCTATTAATGAGCCGCTTGCCCACGGTTGTCGAGATGCGCTGCGTTCCCTCCAGTACACCCTCCGCATTGTAGCGTTCTGCGAGTATACTGGTGAAACCCTCTTCGGAGGCAGTGTCCCAGATGCTAAAGCCGATTGGGAACTTACCTTTTACATTGTCGAAGGTGTAGGCAGGTACGAGAAAAATTTTTTCGAGCTTCGCTCGGAAGGAGGAGAGGAATTTCCCGAAACTTGGTCCTTGGTGAATTTTCAAAGTTGAAAATTCACCAAGGACACAACCCGGAATTTCCTTGTAGATACGAATGGAGAACAGGGCAAAGAGCTCGCGGGTGGCTTTACCGATATCGTCGAAGTAGCGGGTATATATCCTATTCTGCATGGCCAGCCCGGCCCGATTATTCCCCGTCTTACTCAGCTGCTTGCTGTTGCTCGCCTCGGCGTAGGGCGGGTTGATGTAGACCACCAGCTTCTTGCGCTTCTCGGGGTCTTCGACTATGCGGCGTAGCTCCTCGGGTAGCTTGCTGAAGTCGTCGTTGAGGAAGTCGAACTGGAACACGTGGTTGGTGAAGAGCTGGGGCGGGGCATCGGCTACCCTGGAGTTCTTCGCTATGAGCTGGTGCATCACGTCGACGTCGGCCTGGTCGAGGGTGCTGGCCCAGATGTTCTGGGGGTTGGTGAGGCCGGCCAGGAGGTTGCCCGTGCCGGCGGCGCAGTCCCAGACGTAGTACTCCTGTTGCCAGTTCGGGCCGAGGTAGTCGGCCAGGTATTTCTGGGAGAGCTTCACCCAGCGTTCGGGGGTGAAGAAGGCGCCCTTGACCTCGCGGACGTCGCCCGGGACGAGGAGGTCGCGCCGCTCCATGATGTAGTCCCAGTAGACGGCGTCGGGCGGGCGCTGGTAGGCGTTCCAGAAGGCGCGGTGCTGCTGCCCCCCATCGCTGAAGAGCACCTCGCTGAAGAGCCGCCCGCCGGTCTTGGCGCGCCCCTCGCTCAGGCGGTAGCGGTCATCCATGAGCAGGACGTTGAGCTTCTCGAGGATGCTGCGGTTCTCCTGGCTGAGGAGGTCGGCCAGGTAGAAGTCCGCGTCGATGATGCCGTAGCCCTTCACCTCGTCCCACTGCACGCCGATGGTGGGCATGACCACCTCGCGCCAGCGGGAGTAGACGGTGATGAAGTTGTGGCGGTCGATGGCCAGGCGGACGGTCGGCCCGCCGTAGGTGAAGTTCTGGCGGATGAAGGTCTTGAGCTCGGGGGCGATAGGGGGCGTGGTGGGCGTGGTTCCGCCGGGGCGGCCCGCATCCCCCACCGCGCCCGTACGGTTTCCCGTATCGCCGGTATCCTGCGCATGCCAGGGGAGGGTTATGCGGTGCGCGGCGAGGGTCTCGCCCAGCAGCTCCTCGAGGCGGTGGAACTCCTCGGTGTGGTGGTCGGAGGCGGTGGCCTTCCAGTTGAAGTCGTTGAGCTGGTAGATGGGGTACACCTCGCCGAAGGGGACGAGGGTGATCTCGTGGGCATCGAAGGCGGCGAGGTACTTGGGCGGGTCGTGGCGGTTGAAGGTCCTGGCCCGGCCGATGGTCAGCACCAGCTGGATGAGGGCGTGGGTCAGGTTGGCCCTGCCCTTCTTGGCCTCGGCCCAGAGGAAGGACGGCGGGCCGAGGGGCAGAGCTGGTAGCTCCTCCGCCTTCTCTGCCTGCTCCTTTTTTACGTGCTTGACGTGCGGGGCGACGCAGAAGTCGATGTTACCGATTATCCTGTCGCAGTCGTAGCTGAAGAAGATGGTGCTGGCGACCTGGTTCTTGAGCTCCTCCTCGCGGATGTTGTCGTTGAATGCCATGGCGTGTAGTTTGTTGGGGTGGGGGGCTTGGCTAGAATAGCTCCCTGATGTCCATGCTGAGGAATTCTTCCAATGGTAGGCCGGCTTCGCCCACGAGGTAGGTACGATGGGGGGCAAAACGCTTGGCGAAGGCCTCCATGCCCCGCTTCGCCCTTCCGCCATTCGACTTAACCTCCATGGCAAGCGCTCGACCACGGTACTCCACGACGAAGTCCACCTCATGCGCCCCATCCCGCCAGTAGAAGAGCTGGGCCGTAGAGGCGGCGCACTGGTTGACAAGGTGCGCCCCCACCGCGGACTCCACGCGTCTCCCCCACTCCTGCGCATCGGCTAGCGTTGTGGCAAAGTCGGTATGTCCCTGCACGGATAGGAGGGCGTTGTTGTAGACCTGAAACTTGGGGATGGAGGCTCGGCGGCGCACCTCCTCGCCGGCGTACTTCTCGAGCGCTGCGAGTAGCCCGGCCTCGTCCAGCAGGTGGAGGTAGTGCGCAAGGGTGCTCGTGTTCCCCTTGTCCTGCAGCTGCCCCAGCATCTTCGTGTAGGAGAGTAGCTGCCCGGAGTAGGCGCAGCCCAGCTCGAAGGCACGGCGGAGGAGCATGGGCTTGTTGACCTGCGCCATCATGAACACGTCGAGCGAGATGGTTGGCTCCACCAGCGATTGCGACACGTAGTCGTACCAATCATCCTCGTCCCCTATGTAGCTTGCCGCGCCGGGGTAGCCCCCGAAGTAGATATACTGTTCGAGCGACCAACCGAAGGCGTCGGCCATCTCCCGGTAGCTCCAGTGCGATAGGCGCAGCAGGCGGAAGCGCCCCATGAGCGACTCGTTCAGGCCCTGACCTATCAGCAGGGTAGAAGAACCCAGGAGGATAACCTTTAGTGCCAGCCCATTGCGCGTGTCCGCATCCCACTCCGCCTTCACGACGGAACTCCACTGCGCTACCTTCTGCACCTCATCGATTACCAGCAGGGCCTCGGGGGCCTCCGTCAGCAGTCGGCGGGCATTGTTCCACACCTGCGAGATCCACGCTCCCCCCCCGCTCTGCAGACCATCCGCTGATACGGAGACGCAGGGTAGCGAAAGCTCGGCTATGAGCTGGCCCACCATGGTGGTCTTGCCTATCTGGCGTGGTCCGACCACCACCTGCAGCTGGCGGCGTGGCTCGAGGATACGCTCCCTCAGGGTGGCGAGGTAGGGTCTTCTATACTCCATACTATCCATTGTTTATGCTGGTGGTGGGTATGGCTTAGGTGCTTGGTATGGTGGAAAGAGGCGAAGCGCATCTTCCGCATTTTCCCTACCTTTGCGGAAACAGTAAAGAGGAGGGGTAGATGTTTGATATCGATGGTCGTAGGCTACC
>PDWI01008637.1_pt1 | contig 11942 bp, 6 predicted proteins | sample 1430891 | NCBI WGS metagenome assembly PDWI01 (sample SAMN01162508, study PRJNA174530) | Oral metagenome, whole genome shotgun sequencing project. | biome: Marine environment; feature: Marine mammal; material: Swab sample of the gingival sulcus; isolation source: swab sample of gingival sulcus...
GGCTATCTGTAAATTTTGATTTCTTCATAAAAAACTCCTTCGTTCAGGTTAATGGAATTTTCTACTTTTAACCACTCTTTTTTAACGGGGGGACTACAGCCATTGCCAATAACCAATGCTACGCGGTGATTTGCGGCGGCTATGGTGGAAATCAATAACATCATGATTAATAGCAATTTCTTCATAAAATTTCCTTGTTTTGGGTTGTTATCAATAACAGGATAAAGGGGTAGCCACAAACAAAGGCACTGTCTGTATGACCCCCAGCCAAGTAGTGGGCATCGTCTGTAACACAATTTACGAGTGGTCTTATAAACTACGTACGAGACGAACATAACGGCTACTATCCTTAAGGTAGACGTGAGCGTCGCCATCGTAGAAATAGACACCCCACGCGCCGTTATTAAAGTCCGCGCTCGGCGACGACGACCAATAAAAAGCGTCCCACCAAGCTCTTTTATCTGTCGCTTTATCGTTCTCGTTGACATAATAATAATGCTTTTGCATAGGAAATACCGAGGTATTGATAGTTGGTGATTGGTAGTTGCCTTCACAGCCAAAAACTAATTGTCCCGGATAAACGCCCTTGGGTTTGCCCGAGCTACAATAAACAATTGTCTTTAATTCTTCGATCGTCGGTAAGCGCCAGCCATTGTTTTTCAACTGCATTGCCGTTTGCCAATCCATCGCTTGCGGCTCACCGCTACACCCGGTGCCATTCCAGCGCTCACCATAGGTGCAACGTTGCCATAGCAAACCCGTTTTTGTATCTAATGCTGTGCCATCATTATAGGCAATATAGTGGTCGATTTTTGTGCCTTGTTTTTGGGGTTCAGTCTTAGTAGGTTCCGCTTGCACAGGATTTGGTATTTCTGTCGATTGTACGGACTGCATCGGTGGATCCGTGGTATTGGCAACTTGAGGCTTAGGCTTGGGGCTTGGCTTGCCACGCAAATAAATTCGCTCTAATAATTTATCATAGGTCGCAGGATATTGTTGACCATCAGAAACACTTAGCACGGTTTTACGCGTTTCCAACGCCACATCACGGATAGACTGCGATTTGAGCAATTCGCTTGCCAAAGATTTGGCAAAAACACGATTGTCTAGCGCGACTTGCCCTTGGTCAGCAGCATAAATAACATAGGTGCCTTTGCCACTGTTAATACTCGCCAATCCGCGCGTAGTGGAACGCGAAAACAATGTATCCCGGCAGGCATCAAGGATAAAAATTGAACTGCTTGCCTTTTCTGACATCAAATCGAGGATTTCTTGGGCATTATTGGCACGATATTGCAGTTGCGTAGCAGAATCAATGTCTGATTTTAGTGGTAGCAAATAACTCTGCCCCGCGTACGAACTGCCGTGCCCCGCATAATAAAAAAAGGCAATATCACCACGCTGTAATCGGCGAGTGAATCGTTTCACCACCTTATCCATACCTCCCTTATCTAAATTTTCGGCGTATATTACCTCAAAAGCCAACTGCTTCAGTGTGTTTTTTATCAACGCTGCGTCTTTGATCGGGTTCGGCAAATAACTCAACCTGCTATTTTGATAGTCACTGTTACCAATAACGAGTGCTAAGCGATTGCCTGCCTGCGCCAGTGCGGCCATGAAAAACAGTGAGAAAAAAATGACTTTCCTAAAAATTAAGTGCTGCATCGTCAGCCTTGTTTCTTTTATCGTTAATACCACCTATAGTCACGCCACTAATTTGCCGGTGCAGTGTTCACCTGACCATTTATCAGTGGTCATGGCTACGTCATCTAGCCATAACCATAGTACTGTCCTCGATGACGTGCTTCATACCGGAAAATTATTGGCACAACTATATTTATACGCATTACCAATGCGAAGCTGTTATTATAGCAACTTTTCCCTTTGAATGACTGGATCTGAATCAATGCGTTCTCGCAAAGGTTTAAGAATATTTCAGTCTCATAAAATCTGCCTGTTTCATTGTTGCGGTGACCGGCTTGTAGCCTTGTCGTTATCTGCGGCGGTACGCGTGATGGCAGCATCGATGTTGGCCTTCATTTTTTCTATCATTCTTTGCTTGATTTTTTCAAGTTCTTGCGGGCTGAGGTCTTTGGCCTTTTCCTGGAATTTTTTATTGATTTCTGCGATGCGCCGTTTATATTCCTGATTCAGTTGCTCCAGATTGACTCGTTCTTGCAGTAAGATATGGTTTAATCTTTGGCGTTGGCTGCTGGTCATCACCGGTAATTTTTCCAGCAGAAACTGCTTTTCTTGCTCATTAATGGCTTCTGAACTTAACAGCCAGTCAATCAGATAGGGGAATTTTGCATCGATTTGCGCGAGTAGCTCATCACTTATCACTACAGGATAAGTATGCGTGCCCAACTGTATGCCGCCATCAACACGTTCATAAGCCATTGCTGAGGCAGTCGCCACAGCCAGTGTCATCACCAAGGGGTATAGTCGTTTTTTCATAGTTGCTCCGTTTATTGCAGGTTGTTTGCGGTTATTACGGGATAAAAAATATCGCGACGCACTGAGCGCGTGACCGCTAGCCAAGCGGTGGTCACTGTCCATAACACCACTGACAAGTGGTCTTATAAACCGCGCACGAGACGAACAAAATAGCTATTATCCTTATAGTTGCTGTGACCGTTGCCATCGCTGAAACCGACGCTCCACGCGAAGCTATCAGCGAAGCTATCATTTCTCGCGTACGGCGACGACGACCAATAACCCCCCTCATCCCAAAAGAAATACTGCTTCTCCTGCATAGGAAAAATATGAGTATTGATGGTTGGTCGTTCGTAGCTGCCTTCACAACCACCATAATGCAACCGTCCCGGATAAACACCTTTGGGTTTGCCCGAGCTACAATAAACAATTGTCTTCAATTCCTCAAACGTCGGTAAACGCCAGCCGTTGTTCCTCAGCTGCATTGCCGCCTGCCAATCCATCGCTTGCGGCTCACCGCTACACCCGGTGCCATTCCAACGCTGACCATAGCTGCAACGCTGCCACAGCAAGCCTGTCTTGGTATCCAATGCTGTGCCGTTATCATAAGCGATATAGTGATCAATACGCTGTCCAGTTTGGCTTGATGTGTTCGTTTGTGCGGATTGCGGGACAACTTGTTGATTCGTTTGCTGAACGGCTGGTGATGGCAGCGCAACAGCTACGGGGCATTGTTGTAAACTCATATTTTGGATTTTATCCAGTAACTCCCGGTTGGGCTGTGAATACCCGCCTAACCCCGGGTTTGCTTGCACGAGTTTGGCCAGGGCACTGCGTCCTTTGTTTCCCCATATTCCATCTGTTGTTCCTGCGTTGCATTGCAGGCGATTGAGCTGCACTTGGATTTTGCGGATTATGTCACTGTTATCGGGTGGTTGAACCACGGGATTGATAGATTGTGGGCGCGAACTGACAACCGGCTGATGCGGTTGGCTGGGCTGGTCACCTTTACTTAAATAGACATTAGGAATAGGCGAGCTACTTACCCAGGGCACTTGCCCATATTTATTTTTCACAGCAACACCGATGTCGTTAAACATTTGTGTAAGGGTGAGATTTGGACGCGGTAAATGTTTAAGCAATATCTCGGTGTATGGACTATTTCTGCCATTATCGCCTGCGTCGCTTGCCGTTTGCCCTGATGCGGTGGCATAAGCAATCAAGGTATTATTGACTTTGTTAATCGGAGCCAATCCGCGTACCGCACTTTTGCTGCTAGAAGCCATATTAAACGGCAAGTTACGACAGGCGTCTAAAATCATCACGTTGACTTTGGCACGACGGTTTTCGACTTTACTTAACATACTGCGGGCATTGATTGCTTCATCGGGCAAATCTTCATCGGTGTGAATATCGGCACCGATGGGAATCAGATAGCTTTGATTTTCAAATTGCGCGCCATGCCCCGAGTAGAAAATCAACGCGATTTCCGTTGTGGCTGTGACTTTTTGGCTAAAATGACGGAATGCACCACGGATGGATTTACGATTTAAATTTTTACGCAAGGTGACATCAAAACCCAAAGCGCGTAACTGACGCGCAACATCATCAGCATCGTTAGTGGCATTTTGCAGTTCAGCTTGCTGATATTGCCCGTTACCGATGACCAAGGCGACTCTATCAGACGATAACGCCAATGAGGTGCTAAATAACATCACGACAGTGATGATGGTTTTTCTTAGTTGAATCATATTACTCTCCGTGTTTTAATCACGAGTACAAAAACAAAATTATTATGCGCGGTTTCATCTACACCGCCCTTTGCTTAGTACGAAACTGTTGTCATTATTTGATTTTTCTTAGGGCTTCCAGACGTTGACGGGCGTATTTATCTTGATCAGCAATTTTTTGATACCATTGGATGGCAGATTTTTTGCTTTTTTTAACGCCTAAACCGTTTTCATACATATGGCCAATACTTCGCATTGCCCAACCTACACCTTTATTTGCAGCCTTTTTATACCAGTGCATAGCTTCTTGATAGTCTTGCTCAACACCGTAACCTTTTTCATACAGGTAAGCCATTTGAGCAAGGGCATTACTATCTCCTGCTTTAGTGGCTTTTTCAAGCCAATTTTTAGCTTGGCTATAGTCTTGTTTTACTCCCTTTCCATGTTCATAAAATATACCGATATTTCGCATTGCCCAACCTACATCTTTATTTGCAGCTTTTTTGTAATAAGACATGGCCTTTTGGTAATCTTGCTCAACACCGTAACCTTTTTCATATAAATAACCCATTTGAGCAAGAGAATCGCTATCTCCTGCTTTAATGGCTTTTTCAAGCCAATTTTTAGCTTGACTGTAGTCTTGTTTTACCCCTAAGCCATCGCGATAAAATATACCAATTCTTTCCATTGCCAAAGCGATATTATTATCAGCAGCCTTTTTATACCAGTGCATAGCTTCTTGGTAGTCCTGTTTAACTCCCAAACCGTTGTGATAAAATATACCGACATTTCGCATTGCCCAACCTACACCTTTATTTGCAGCTTTTTTGTAATAAGACATGGCCTTTTGGTAGTCTTGCTCAACACCGTAACCTTTTTCATATAAATAACCCATTTGAGCAAGAGAATCGCTATCTCCTGCTTTAATCGCTTTTTCAAGCCAGTTTTTAGCTTGACTGTAGTCTTGTTTTACCCCTAAACCATCGCGATAAAATATACCGACACTACGCATCGCCTGGCCCAGGTTGTTTTCAGCAGCTTTCTTATACCAATATAATGCTTTAATATAATCTCTTTGTACTCCTTTGCCTTTTTGATAAATGCCCCCGATATTATTTTGTGCAACACTATCACCTTTTTCAGCGGCTTTTTTAAACAGTGCTATAGCAGTACCAGAATCTTTGGTGACACCTTGTCCTTCTAAATAAGCATAAGCTAAGTAAAATTCACCAGAAAAAGAGCCTTGTTCCACTGATTGTTTAAATAGCTGAAATGCTTTGTTGTAATCTTGTTGAACACCTTCGCCATCGCGATACATACGTCCTAAATTAACTTTAGCATTCGCATCATCTAGAGCTGCTGCTTTTTCATACCAAAACTTTGCTTTGTCATAATCGGGATTTTCTAATCCATAATGGTAGTGCCCCATATTACGATATGCATGCTTATTTTTAAATTCCACCGCTTTATTAATCCAATAAAAACTTTTTTCACTATCTTTTGCCGTCTCTTTTCCTTTACGATAGAAATAGCTTAACCGCACCATGCCTAATACTTCACCACTTTCAGCAGACTGTTGGGCCAGTTCAAAAGCTTTATTGCCGTCTTTTTCAACTCCGTTACCATGAGCATACAAAATGCTTAAAATTGCTTGTGCTTTAGGATTATCGGCATGATTTAGCAACAAAGAAATTTGTTTACTAGACAATTTTTTTCCTACAAAAGCTGCATTGGCAATATGGTCGTAATCAATCATTGGTAACTGCGTGGCTGGTATCGTGCTGCCAATGTTATTTTCCTGTTTTTCTTTTTTTAGTTTTTCAATAACTATTACGGCAAGATCATGATTTTTCCCGTTAGGGTAATCGCGCAGATATTGTTGGTAACAAGCCAACGTATTGCAATCCCGCGTTGCTTCCCAGGCAATGGACTCATTATTATTATCAATAGAGTGAATGACAAGATCGGTAGAGTATGATTGTAATGCGTGAAATGGAATTTGTGCTCCGTCTGTCAATTTGGATACTTTATAGGTCACTTCTATGGGAATATCTTGTAGGCGACTTCCTTGTTTTTGTAATGCTTCATTGACGGCAATTGCAAAAGGACTGTTGTTACCTTCACCGTCTTGAGCTAACGCACCCTCGGCAGTAGAGTACATTAGCAGGGTATTTTTAATCCCGATATCCATTTTAGCTAATCCTCTGTAACCGCCACGTGTTTTACCTTGCACGGTTGGTGGGAAAGGTTGATTACGGCAAGCATCTAAGAATATCATTGACACATCGACGTTAGATTTTCGAATATCTTTCATTAGGGATTTGGCGGGATAGCCTTCGGTATCGACGTCATCTAGTGTTTTAATCTGAGTTTTTAGAGGAACCAAAAAATTTTCACCCTCAGAATTTTGTACACCGTGACCAGCATAATAAAACACACCGACATTGGCATGGTTTTTACTCAAGCGACGTTTAAATTCCTTTATCGCTCTATTCATGCTTCGACGGTCTACATCTATTTTTACGACCGTTCTAAACCCTAATTTTTCTAATGCTTTTTTTATAAGCTGTGCATCATTTAGGGGATTTTTTAATGGTTGCTGCCATTCATATTTGCTGTTAGCAATAATCAATGCCTCTCGCTTACTAGCATTGGCATCAGCAATGAAGAACATGTTTACCGCAATTACCGCAAAAATCATTAATGTTTTTTGAAATATCATGTTTAAACTCCATTTATTGAATAGGAATTATTGTGTCACGTTGCACATAGCCAATAAACTTTCCATCTTTGGCAATCATCGCCCAATTATCCTCTGTTTTGATTACAAAGACGGTATAGAGCATGTCCTGCTTAACAGAAAATCGAGTTGGCGCGTCGCGATTTGGCTGAGTATAAATAACTGTTCCACCCTTGACGGCATGTGTAGCACGTTTAGGATAGCGCTGTATAGATTTTGCATCCAAAACTTGTACTGTTTTGCTTAGTACGAAACTGTTGCCGTTACTTTGAATACGCGGTGTTTGTTCAATACCAAAAACAGTTTTGCTGATTTCAGGAACACGCTGTGTAATATGGGTGATTAATTCGGCCAAATCGACCTGGTTATCAGCGTTGGTATCGGCACTGTTTATGCCTTCTAAAATGCTATAGGTGAAAATACCGTGCCCGCCATAACCCTCCATCGCCGGAGCATCATCATTCGTCGCCGACAAAATAGTTCGCCCTGTTGCTCTGCGCAGTTTTTCGATAGCCGTATCGCGCTCAATACTGGCTAGACCACGCTCTCCTATTTTTGTCATTGAACCGCTCTCACAGGTATCGTACAGTAAGACAGATTTTTGCGCAGGAATCTTAGCAAACCACGCCTGCCATTGTTCCTGACCGATACCGTTAGCCTTATATGAAGCAGCATTGCTATAAGTAAAATCGTGGGGGATAAAGTAATAGCGCCCGTCCTCGGTTTTACCATGTCCTGCGATAAAGAATAAAAATACATCTTCGGGATTCATAGTTGCAGCAATATTTGAAAAGGCTTTTTCCAATCGGGCTTTATTTACTTGATCATTCAGTACCAGCTGAGTTTGCACATTTTTGAACAATCGTTTCCCACCGCGAATAAAAGCCTGTTCAATTGCCTTGGCATCAGGTTCGGCAAAATTAAGGTTTAATCGTTTATCGGCATAATCATTAATACCAACAGCGAGCACGTATAAACTGGGTTTGCTTTGCTCAGCGGCTGGTTGATAACTCACTTGCATTGTTGCAGGGTCAGAGGCAATTAATCCTGCCGTGTTATACGCCACCAATTCAATGATATTTTTACCCGGATCCAGCGATAGCACAGCTGTTGCCGATTGTCCTTTAATCGGAGCAAGTCCACGTTGTTGCACATGGCGCACCACGCCATTAACACGCCATTCTAACTTACCAACACCCCCACCATTGTCTGTAAGTGTGGCTATCGCTTTATAGCTTGATTCTTGAACTGTACCGACATTATCTTTATCAAATGCTACTGTAGGAGGTAAACCAGAATCTATCAAAATATCTAAATTTAATTCCTTAGCTGCTGCTTTTACCTTACCCTCAGGATCTCCTTGTAACTTCGCAATTACTAAATCCGGACGGTAAAGTACATCGTAAGCTTGATCAATGGTTGTTACTTTTGTACCTTTCACTAGACCAATAAGCTTATCTCCATTTTTAGATGCATTGAAGAACCCTTCTGGGGTCATCATCACCCATTCTCCATCGGTAGACATTACTGCTGTTGCTACCAGTTCTCCTGTAGAGACCTTAAATATACGTATTTGGCTATTCTGCGAAGATATGTTAACAATATATTCATTCTGATCTAATAAATATGATTTATATCCACTCAACTTATATTTTTCCATCAAATAAGCTATGTTAGTAAAATTTGTAATACTTCTCAAAAGATTAGGGTCATTCTCATAATCAGATAAACTTATTTTATTCTTATCTTTTTCTTTTGCAAAAAGTTCGAAACAAATCGAGCAACTTTTGCTCATAATTTCTCCAGACTCTAGGCTTATTTCATTAAAACTATCGTTAGATTGTTTTGTTTTCTCGTTATAATCTATATCGGTGTAAAGTAGTCTTTTTCCATCTTTTGAGAGAGCAAATGATGTATCCATAAAAAAACCTTTTCTTTCAGCTGAGATCTGGCTTTTCAAACTGCCTGTTGCTAAATCAAATACAAAAATCCTAGAATTTTCATCACCAACAGCAATAATTTTATTTGAAGATGACGTAGAGGCATCTATAAATGATATTAAATTGTGTTTGTAAGATACATTTTTTCCAGCCTTCTTATCAAAAAGTATAGACTTATCGCCCACATCAATAAATTCCAATTCATTTTTATTGAAATTCACATTTGAGACCATATCTACAACATATTCCTTTACTTTTTCAGTAGTTAAATTGACCTCGAGGTACACCTTGTGCTCTTGATCTTTTTCAAAAAATAAGTTGATTTTATTTTTTGTAAAGAAGAACTTAGCATCATAATAAGCTGATTCCTTACCTGGAAGCTTGAAAACAAATGTCTGCAATTTATTTTGGTAACAAATATAATTTTCCACAAGTTGTACGAACCCTAGGTTTTCAACAATTGCTCGCGTATCCTGATATTGAGGAGAAATACTTGAATTTGGATATTTATCTTTGATTAATTTTTGACACGGTTTCGGCTTATATGAGTCAATAAGTTTACCTGACTTAGACTTAATCTTATTGATGGCCACATCTGTTGATACGACTAATGAGTCGTCAGCATTAAAAAAATCAAATTGGTCAATAGAACCGTCAGTCTTATGTAAAAACTCACCATCTTGAGCATCATAAATAATAAGATTATCTGTTTTAATAGCAATATAACGCTCATTAGGCGATACCTTTATATCTTTTATCGAACTATCAAATTGCATAGAAAAAAGCTGTCGGTTACTACCAGTAGATCGAAATGTGAGAGTATCTGACTCACCGATAAGTAATAATTTTGTTTGGTATAAAGGAACGGTTACTGCTTTAAAATTTCTTACTCCCGTATCACGAATAAGAATTTTCTTTTTTATATCCCATAAATTATTTTCTGCTACAACAGTATTCTTATCAGATGATAATTTGTACAAAGTCTTAGGAAAAACAATATCATTACCCTCTCCTTGATATTCTTGTGATGGTAGTACCACTCTAGTTTTTACGACCTCACTATCCACCATCTCTTTAATTTTTTGTAGTGGAATATTTACTTCCCCTAATTTTTTATAATTATTTATCGCTATAATTCCCCACAGACCATCAAATTTTACAGGAATCAATCCATTATTATGCTTCCAATAATCTTCAAATGTTGGTGATACAACATATTTGCCAGACGTACTAATAAAACCACGCTTTCCATTGACATTTACACCTGCCACACCATCAGAAAAGCTATAAGCCTTATCAAAGGAAAATGGTATTTTTAGATTTCCGTTACGGTTTATATATCCCCACTTATTATTATTCAGTACAGGAGCAAGTCCCTCTGAAAAATCTAGAGCCTTATCATATTTGCTAACCCTCAATGCCTCTGTGTCAATTATATCTGCAAAACTAAAGTCATGAAAACTCCATTTTTCATTAAGTTTAACAGCAGCCCGCTCATTATGGACTTTTCTCATGGTTTTATAAGCATAATCACTCTTTTTGCCTGTTTTACAATCTATCCATCTGTATTTATCGTCTTTGTCAATTATCACAATATAGTTCTCTGATGGGGAAAAAGCTTTTTTAGCTTCTGTAAAATCTGACTGCTGAATATTATCTTTACCAAAATAGAGAGACGAGTATCCATCTTCTGTTTTGAAAACAATACATTGATCATCAACACCAACAATATTTTCAAACCAAAAATGCTTACTATTTATTTTTATTTGCTCTCCTTTCTTATTATATAGTCGCCACTGATTTCCAGTTCGCATAGGAATCAATTTGTCATATTTTTGTACTTCATCATAATCAATCGGAATCACTACTTTACCCGTTTCATCAATAAATCCCCACTTGCCATTTTTCTTAACCGCCAAATGCTCATTGCGTGACAGCCCGACATCTTCATAAACCGGTTCGGTTATCCATTTACCCGTTTTGCCTGATATAATTCCCCACTTACCACCTTGTTTGACCGGAACGGAATGCCCGAAAACATTTCTCGCATCATCGAATTGCGGTTTAACCACCCAACGGTAGTTTTCTCCGGCATGTGTAAAAGTGAATAAAATTAATAATAAAATGGTAATAATCTGTTTAATCATCTCTTTTCTCGATAATTTTTATAAAAACAATAGCATTATGAATATCTCCTCTCACCTTGGCAAGGCGATGGGGAAATCCGGCATACTTTCGGGGATGGCAATGGTTGGGCTTTGTTCATTATGAGTGAGTTTTTTAACCCGCTCGGAAATATAGGCATCGAGAAATTTATAAGTGATTTTGCCTTTTTTCTCGTAATCGGCACCACCTTGTAACCCTTCGATTAAAGCCTTGGTAAAGGCACCATTGCCCCAACGGGCGTTTTCTTGCGAGGTTTGTTTGCCGGTTGATGAGCTAAAGACAATGACACCGTTTTCCACCGCCGATAATTCATTGGCGATGGCATCCATATTAATCATCGGACTTAAGCCGCGATGACTAGACCCCATCAAATTGCCCGAATAGCAGGCATCTAAAAAGGCAATGCGTTTACCCGGCAAGTTGCTAAGGATGTCTTTTAATTCACTGGCGGGTACCGCACTTCGGCGCAAGTTGCTCAGTTTGCTATCGCGAGAGAGCAATTGATAATTATTGAGTTTATCCTGTGCCCCGTGGCCGGCAAAAAATAGCATAGCGACATCTTTATCAGTCACTTCGGCGAGCAGCCAATCAAGCCCCGCGAGGATATCGGCTTTGCTCGGATCAGTGAGCAATTTCACCTTAACATCGCGGTATAGTCCGGTTTGTGCCTTCATAACCCGGGCGAAATCCTTGGCATCTTTGCTCGGGTACTGTAAATCGAGACTGTCGTCGTCATAATCGGCAACGCCAATTGACAGCACATACAAGGTCGGTTTTAATCGGTCTTGCACGGATTTGCCCGTCCACTGAACCCGGCGGCTGACGGGGACGGAACTGCCCTGGCGATTTTCGGCAAAAACGCTGAGTATATGGTCGCGTTGGGGGATTTTTACGCTAATGCTATAGCGGCCGCTGCGGCCGCTAATCGGC
>PDWI01008638.1_pt1 | contig 11942 bp, 14 predicted proteins | sample 1430891 | NCBI WGS metagenome assembly PDWI01 (sample SAMN01162508, study PRJNA174530) | Oral metagenome, whole genome shotgun sequencing project. | biome: Marine environment; feature: Marine mammal; material: Swab sample of the gingival sulcus; isolation source: swab sample of gingival sulcus...
AAAACCATTTCCAAGTACTGTATATTCTTGTTTTATAGGTAAGTAGATAATCTTGTCACCCTTCCCTTCATAATGCTTTTTATCCGTTATAATAGTAAATTTTACATTTCCACTTGCTATATATTTAGAAGGAGTTTTTACTTTTTTGTTTTTAGAAGAAAAATATATATCTACTTTATTCGCACTTAATCTATCTTTATTCATTTGAATTTTTACATTTCCACTAAAAGATGAAATTCCTTTTTTATCATCAGCTGTAAAATTTTTTGCATCTATTATAAGTTTTTCTGAACTTGCACAAAAAATCAAAGATGTACTTATAATCAATCCTATTAAATATTTCATTTTTTAATACCTTTATTTTCTAAATCAAACTCAAAGTGTATATCTTTAGCTTTAAGTTCACTTTTTTTACTATCCAAAATCAAATCTTTTCCACTTACAAAATGCCTGTTATATCTTCCTTCAAAAGGGAGGTTATTGTAAGCTATTTTTTTTGTTAAATCATATAACAATTCATCTGTTTTAAAAGAGATAAAATCATCTCTTTTATAATTTACTCTTTTTTTTAGTTCTAAAATATTGTCTTTTTTTATTATCTGTAAGGCTTCTAAATTTTCAAATTTATAATCTTTCTCTTCATCAATATTTCTTAGTATAATATCAGCATTTTCAAATTCGTCTCTATTTTTATATTTATAAGCATTTTTTGCTTTTGCCACCCTAGAAATATACTTTTCATTTATGGTATACATAGTAGGCTTTTCAAATATAACTAAAGGCAAATCCTTGATAGTTTTACTAGAATTACTACTTTTAATAGGAATAAGATATATAAAAAAAGATAAAGAAAGTAATAAAGCTAAAAAGATATTTATACCCATGCCTTGATAAAATCCTCTTCCATATCATTCTTTTTACAAATATATTCTATCATTTCTCTCACTGCTCCCTCTCCACCTTTGTTCTTACAAACAACATCTACAAAATCTTTTAGATAATGTGTACCATTCGCAGGAGTAAAAGAAAGTCCAACTTTTTTAAGCATCTTATAGTCGTTTAAATCATCACCAATAGCAGCAACTTGACTCCAAGAGATATCCTCTTCTTTTAAAATATTTTCCAAAATTTCATCTTTATTTTTGATGCCTTGATAAAGATATTTTATATTTAACTCTTTTGCTCTTTGTTCAACTATCTTAGAATTTCTTCCTGTAATAATAGCAATATTCTTTTTAAAAATTTTTGTCCAAGTCGCTATTGCTAAGCCATCACTAACATCAAAAGACTTTAACTCTTCACCACTATTAGTATAAGTGATTTTACCATCAGTTAAAGTTCCATCTACATCTAATACAAGTAATTCAATCATAATACACCTTTTGTGCTTGGTATTCCTAATCTCTCATTTTTTACCAATGCTCGTCTTAGGGCAACTGCAAAAGCTTTAAAACTTGCTTCTAAGATATGATGTTTATTTTTCCCTCTTTCTTGGATAATATGTACAGTTAAACCAGCATTTCCACTTAAAGCATGGAAAAATTCCTCAGCAAGTTCCACATCAAACTCACCTACTTTACCTTCAATATTTACATCATAAACTAAAAAAGGTCGATTTGATAAATCCAAAGCACAAGAACTAGCTGCTTCATCCATAACTACAGTTGCATTTCCATATCTTTCAACTTCTTGTATAGGAAAAATCTCTTTTTTTAAAGCTTGTCCTATAACTATACCACAATCTTCAACACTATGATGAAAATCCACATGTAAATCACCATCACAAAGAAGTTCTAAATCTATCCCACTATGCTTAGAAAAAGCTTCTAACATATGGTCAAAAAAACCAATGCCTGTTTTTATACTTGATTTTCCACTTCCATTTATATCAAGTTTACAAGATATTTTCGTCTCTTTTGTTTCTCTTTTTATTTCTATCATTATTTATTACCCACTACAACTGAACTATTTAACTCATTTGTATTTTTAAATTCTTGTGCACTATTATACGAACTAAATCCTTCTATTAATACTTTATATAAAGTTTTGAAATTTTTAGTTACTTTTTTGATTTTAACATTTTTCTTAAAGTTTATCATCTTTGAAAATTTATCTTTTGTGATAACTGCTCCCTCATATCTACTAAATGCTCCAACTTGAATGTTATAGTTGTTTACTTCATAAACTTTTTCTTTTATATCGAAGTTTTCCATAGGTACAACAGGCTCTTTTTTTATCACTTTTTTCTGAACTATTGCTTGTTTAGGCATTTGTTCATATGGTGCATCTGAATTTTCTATTTTTCCATTGTACCCTAAAACTGTGATAGAAACTTTTGCAGTTCCTTTTCTAACCATATCAATTTTATGAGCAGCCTTATTTGATAAATCTATAATTCTTTCATCTACAAAAGGACCCCTATCATTTACTCTTACTATTGCACTTTTTCCATTTTCTAAGTTTAAAACTCTTAACATAGTATTCATAGGTAAAGTTTTGTGAGCCGCTGTCATAGCATACATATTGTAAGTTTCGCCATTTGAAGTTTTTTTTGCATGAAAGTTTGGACCATACCAAGAAGCAATACCTTCAAAGCTATCACCAATCTCTTCAATTTTTGGATAATACATTTCTCCAAAAACTTCATATGGTCTTAAAGTTGCTCTATGCATAGCTTTTGAGTTTTTTATATTTGAACTACCATTATACTTATAAAAACTATCAATTTGAGAATCACTTACAACACTTTTTTTAGAAGAACAACCTGATATTATCAAACTAGAAGCTATAACTCCCATATATAAAATATGCCTTGAAAAATAAAACCTCATAAAAACTCCAAAAAATTAAAATATATTAGTATATATTATATCTAAGATATACTAGAAAACTCTTTAAATAGTTTTTTTGCATTTTTTGTAGTAAGTTTTTCTATATCTTCCCTTGATAGTTCTAAAAGTTCAGCCATCTTATCTGCTACGAAAGTAGTATAAAAAGGTTCATTTCTTTTTCCTCTGTGAGGATGTGGTGTCAAATATGGGCAATCTGTTTCAATTATAAGTCTATCTTGAGGAATTTTTGGAAGAATCTCAACTAATTTTTTAGCATTTTTAAAAGTTAGCACTCCACCTATTCCGAAATAAAACCCATGATTAGATAAAGGAAGTAAATGTTCACTTGCATTAAAACAGTGTAAAACTCCACCAACTTCTTTTGAATTATATTTTTCTAAAATTTCCCTTGAATCATTTGATGCTTCTCTTATATGTATTATAAGCGGTTTTTTATATTTTTTAGCAAAATTTATCTGAGATATAAACACCTCTTTTTGCTTTTGTTTAACTTGATGTTTTTCTTCTTCATTTTCAGGTAATCTAAAATAATCAAGCCCACACTCTCCAATAGCTATACACTTAGGATGTGAAACATATTTTTCCATAACTTTTTCATCATATTCTTCACAATCATAAGGATGAATACCCACAGCAAAATATACTTCATCATACTTTTGAGCAAGCCTTATAGCCTGTGGTAAATCATCAAAACTAGCACCTGGGATTAAAAAACCCTTAACCCCATTTTCCAATGCTCTTTGTATTACATCCTCAATATCATCATAATATTGAGTGTTGTCTAAATGGCAATGTGTATCTATAATTATGATAAAACCTTTTGTTGAATTAGATTTAATAAATTTGGAATTTGTCCTATATCTTCATGTTTAATCCAAGCATCAATTCCAAAGTTTTTAAAAGCATCATAATCACTTTCATCATCAATAACTGCTATTGATATAAACTTAGATTTACATACTTCAGACTTATTTTCTTCAAAGTCAAAAATAGAATTTATATCCAAAACCACAATATCTGCTTTTTGACTTACTCCACTATGATAGTGTTCCACACTATGCTCACTACCAAATATATCATCTTCAACTTGTGAAAAAGTAACTATATGCATCTTTTCTCCCTAATCTTTTTATATTCTACCATTCTATCAAAAAAATTATTAATTTCCAAACCTAAAGAATATATCTTGCTGTATCTTCATCTTCAACTATATCATCAAGTTTTTCTTCAACAAGTTCTTTTGTTATAACTATTTTTTCACCTTTTTTCTCATCAGCACTAAAAGAAATATCTTCTAAAACCTTCTCAATTACTGTATGAAGTCTTCTAGCACCTATATCTTCTGTTTTATTATTTGCTGTTTCACTATACTTTGCAAAGGCTCGTATTGCCTTATCATCAAATTCTAGTTCAACTTCTTCAACTTCTAATAAGGCTTTATATTGTCTTAGAAGTGAATTTTTAGTATTTGTCAAAATTTTATATAAAGCTTCTTCATCAAGAGATTTTAGTTCAACTCTAAGTGGAAATCTTCCTTGAAGTTCTGGAAGTAAATCACTTGGCTTAGATACATGAAATGCCCCAGCAGCTATAAATAAAATATGATCAGTTTTAACCTGTCCAAATTTTGTCTGAACAGTACTTCCTTCAACAATAGGAAGTAAATCTCGCTGAACCCCTTCTTTTGAAGGGTCTTGATTTTGGCTACTTTTTCCTGATGCAATTTTATCTATCTCATCTAAGAAGATAATCCCACCAGATTCACTTCTTTTTATAGCTTCTATTTTTATAGCTTCTTGGTCAAGTAAGCTTTCACTAGCAACACTTTTTAATAAAACTTTTGCATCACTTATTTTGACTTCTTTTTTAATTTTCTCTTTATTAAGACCACCAAGCATTTTATTTAAACTTTCTTGCATAGATGACATATCCATAGGTAAACTTGAGTCGATAATCTCAACATGGGTCTTTTTAGGAACTTCTATCTCTATTTTCTTATCATCAAGACTTCCTGAAAGTAGTCTCTCTTCCATAACATTATAAGTTTTTATAAAAGACTCTTTTGCACTTTCACTTGCACCTTCTGGTAGTGGAGGTACAAGTTTTTCGATGATTTGTTTATTTACTTCTTCATCTATTTTATCTTTGATTTTTTCTTCATATTCTTTTGTAACTATATTTATAGATTCATAAACTAAATCCCTAACCATAGATTCAACATCTCGTCCTACAAAACCAACTTCAGTATATTTTGATGCTTCTACTTTTACAAAAGGTAAGCTCATCATCTTTGCTAATCTTCTAGCAATCTCAGTTTTACCAACTCCAGTACTTCCTATCATCAAAATATTTTTAGGCATTATTTCTTCTTGAAGGTTTGGCTCAACTCTCATTCTTCTATATCTATTTCTTAAAGCCAGAGCAATAGTCTTTTTAGCATCTTTTTGCCCTATTACATAGTCATCTAAATATTGTACAATTTCCTTAGGTGTTAAATCCATTCTTTCCTAATCCTCTAATTTTAATAATTTTATATTTTGATTTGTATATATACAAAGTTCCCCTGCAATCATAAGTGATTCTTTTACAAGTTCTTCTTCATCTAAATCTGCATGCTTTGCTAAGGCACGTGCAGCACTTATTGCAAAATTTCCTCCAGATCCAATGGAAGCAATTTGTCCATCTTCTGGTTCAACAACATCACCATTTCCTGATAGTATAAAAATATGCTTTTTATTTAAAACTATCATCATAGCTTCAAGTCTTCTTAAAACCTTATCTTTTCTCCACTCTTTAGAAAAAGCAATCACAGCCTTTAGTAAATCACCTTTTGTATTTTCAAGATGTGATTCAAACATATCAAAAAGATTGAAAGCATCAGCAGTACTTCCTGCAAAACCTGCTAAAATCTGATTTTTGTATAGTCTTCTAATTTTTGTGGCATTTCCTTTTAAGACTGTATCACCAAAAGTTACTTGTCCATCTCCACCAATTACTGCTTTGTTTTTCCCCTTGTATGCAAGTATGGTTGTAGCATCAAACATTTATTCAACCCCTATGATATCAACTTTTAGTGTTGCATGAATACTATGTCCTAGCTTACAATCAACTTCATAAATACCTGCTGCTTTTATCTTACTTTTAAGTGAGATGTTTTTCTTATCTATTTCGATATTAAAATCTTGTGCTAAAACTTCACTTATTTCTTTGTTTGTAACTGAACCTATTAGATGTCCATTTGCACCCATTTTATGCTTTATAGTTAATTTTGTAGCATTTAATTCTTCAGCTAATTTATTAGCATCTTCAATTTCTTGTGCTTCTTTTGCAGCTAATCTTTTTTGTTCTGCTTTAAATCTGTTTAAAACTTCAGGTGTTGCATGTTTTGCAAAACCTTTTCCAATTAAAAAGTTTTTTCCATAACCATCTTTTACTTCTTTAACTTCTCCAGCTTTTCCCAAACTTTTTACATCTTTTATTAATAAAACTTTCATATTTTTCTCCATTTGTAAAATTTTTATATTTTACCATAAAGTCTTTAATAAATGGTTATACTAAAAATCTACTTTCAATATCAATGTCTATTTATAAAGTATAATTAGTTCTAAATAAAAAACCATCTTAATTAAATGTATAGATATAAATTATATTTTAAACTATACATTTTTAATTTTGTATAACCTATAAATGTATTTTTATATTACTTATAAAAAATCATCTCTAAATTAACAAAAACATTATATAAAAAATAATTTATAAAAAAAGATATAAATTTAAAAAAATATTCTTCATTTTTGCTATACCTAAGTTTTCATATGATAGAATTTCAACCTTATTATTTTTAAGCGCGTCTGTGGCTCAACTGGATAGAGCTCCCGGTTTCGGCCCGGGTGGTTGTGGGTTCGAATCCTACCAGGCGTGCCATTTTATTGAACAATCCTTATTTTACAGTACTTTTCAAGTTTTATTTTTCTTTTGGTGACGATTTTGTGCCATTATTAGTCAAGATTTTAAGAGAATATTTCCTGCAACTTCTATTAGAGTAGAATTTTGGGTAGTATAAAAAACACACCCAATAAAATTTGGCAATTTAACTAGCAATATCAAGAATATTAGGTAAATTCTCTCTTATATGTCTTTTTTTCACATAATTATTCAAACCTATATGATTACTATATCCTAGAACTTTTGCTATTTTTCTAACTGACAGTCCTATAGATAGTAATTCTTCGATTTTAGCTCTTTGTTTATCAAACTTCGATTTTTGAATAGTACCTTTTGGTTTACCAAGACTTACTCCACTAAGTTTTTTTGCAGTTAAAGCTTCTTTTGTTCTTAGACTTATCAAATCTTTTTCCAAACTCACTGTCATAGATATCACAGCTAAAATCATTTGAGTTAGTTTATCATCTATTAGTTCTAAATTTTGTTTTATCACTATTATTTTTATCTTATTTGCTACTAAAAACTTAACTATTTCAACAATAGCATCAATAGACCTTCCAAATACATTTAAATCAGACACTATAATAGTAGAATTTTTCTCACAATTTTTTAATAGTTCAAGTATGTTTTTTTCTTCTTTTGGAGTATTTATTTCTATTTCTATTTTTTTAGAAACATTTATTTTTTGTGCTTTGATATATTCATCAATCATCTGAATTTGTTTTTTTGTATATTCATTATTATTTTTATTTATTCTTACATAAGTGAATATCTTTTCCATTTTTTACCTTTTATACATAATGTTATATTTTTATTTAAAATATTTACAATTTAAATTATTTTAATATCTTAATATTTATACATAATGTTAGCATTTTAAAGTTTAAACACAACTTAATTTACAATGTTTTTTAAATTATTTATTTTAAATATTTTATCTTTAAATAAGACTGCTAGATATTCGTTTTGAAATAAAAGTATTTTTTAGATAACATATATTTTTTATTATAAAAAGAAAGGTTTTGATGAAACTTACAGTAGGAGTCACAGGAGCTAGTGGCTGTAATCTAGCTATTAGATTTGTTGAAATGTTGCCTGAAAATATAGATGTATTTCTTGTACTTTCAAAAAGTGCAAAACTTGCACTAAAACTTGAAAACAACATTTCAGTAAAAAAGCTTTTAAGAAAGAAAAAAAATATTACTGTATTTGAAGACAAAAATATAGCAGCATCAATAGCTTCAGGTTCATTTAGAGTGGATAAGATGATTATCCTTCCTTGTTCACAAAATACCCTTGCAAAATGTTCTGTAGGAATTGCAGATAGTCTAATAACAAGAGCTTTTACAGTTATGTTAAAAGAAAAAAGGGAGATAATATTATGTCCAAGGGAAATGCCGTTCAATGAAATATCTTTAGAAAATATGCTAAAACTTTCAAAACTAGGCGTTATTATCGCACCTCCTATTTTAGGATATTATTCAAAACAAAAAAATCTAAAAGATATGGAAGATTTTTTAATAGGAAAGTTATTTGATCTATTAAAAATCAAACATAAACTATTTAAAAGATGGGAATATAAATGAAAACAGTTGATAAAACAACATATAAAAAAGCTATTTATAGTGGAACTTTTGATCCTATTACAAATGGTCATTTGGACATCATACAAAGAGCGTCATATATCTTTGATGAAGTTATAATTGCAGTTGCAAAAAGTAAAGATAAAAAACCTATGTTTTCAGAAGAAAAAAGGGTTGAGTTTGCAAAAGTCGCAACTCAACATATAGAAAATGTAAAAGTAGAAGGGTTTGATACACTACTTGTTGATTTTGCTTCAGATAAAAATATCAACACTATCATAAGAGGTTTAAGAGCTGTATCAGACTTCGAGTATGAGTTGCAAATGGGTTATGCAAATTCTTCTATAAACAAAAATCTTGAGACATTGTATCTAATGCCATCTTTAGAAAATGCCTTTGTATCTTCAACAATAGTAAGAGAACTTATAAAATTTGAAGGAAAATTTGAACACTTAATTCCAAAAGAGGTTTTAGCATGTATGTAGTAATAGAAGGCATTGACACAGCAGGAAAATCAACCCAGCTAGAACTTTTAAAAAATAAATATAAAGATGCTATTTTTACAAAAGAACCAGGTGGTACAAAACTTGGAACAAAATTAAGAGCGATGGCTTTAAGCGGTGAAGCCCAATCACAAATAGCTGAGATGTTTATCTTTTTAGCCGATAGAGCTGAACATATTGAGAAAGTAATAAAGCCCAATAATGATAATACAATCATATCAGATAGGTCCTTAATATCGGGTATTGCTTATGCAACACAGCTAGAACTAAATAAGTTAATAGAATTGAATTTATTGGCAACTGAAAACATCTTACCAAGTCATACTATTTTATTAGAATTAAGTCAGGAAGAATTAAAATATAGATTAGCCCAAAAAGAAAATGATGCTATAGAATTAAGAGGTATTGAATACCTAATGAACATACAAAAAAAGATGAAAGAAACTATACAAAAACTAAATTTAAATCATATTTTTATAGATGCAAGTTTAAGTATAGAACAAATAGAAAAACAAATAGAGGATTTTTTAAATGTCTAAAGAAAATACAAAAACAATACAAAGTTTAAGAGGAATGAATGATATAGTAAATGAAGAAAGTACTTTATTTACTTACTTTTGTGAAAATGCAGCAAAAATTGCCAAAAACTATGGATTTTCATATATAGAAACTCCACTTTTAGAAGAAACTGCTTTATTTAAACGCTCAGTTGGTGAGAGTTCAGATATAGTAAATAAAGAAATGTATCAATTCATAGATAAAGGTGAAAATGATGTGTGCCTAAGACCAGAAGGAACTGCAGGAGTTGTAAGACATTTTGTAGAAAAAAAACTAGACCGAGCTGGTGGAGTTCAAAGATGGTACTATCATGGAGCTATGTTTAGATATGAAAGACCACAAAAAGGAAGATTAAGACAATTTCACCAATTTGGCTGTGAAGTCTTTGGGGTATCAAATGTTTACGAAGATGCTAATATTATCATAATGCTTAGGGATATTTTTGATTTCTTTGGAATAAAATTTAAGTTAAAACTAAATTCTTTGGGAGATAGTACTTGTATGCCTCAATACAAAGAAAAACTTATATCTCATCTAAGTGATTTTAGAGAAAGATTATGTGAAGATTGTCAAAGAAGAATTGATACAAATCCTATAAGAGTATTAGACTGTAAAAATGAAAGATGTCAAGAGCTATTGGGAAATGCTCCAAAAATCATAGATAATTTATCACAAGAATGTAAAGAAGATTTTGAGAAATTAAAAGAAATCTTAGATTTCAATGGTGTGAAATATGAAATAGATACAAATTTAGTTAGAGGATTGGATTATTATAGTAAAACGGCTTTTGAATTTATATCTGATGAGATTGGAGCTCAAAGTGCCATAGCAGGTGGAGGGAGATATGATAGACTTGTTGAATTTTTAGGAGGACGACCTACTCCTGCTATTGGTTTTGCAATAGGAATTGAAAGATTATTAGAATTAATCAAAATGAAAGAAAATCAAGAAGATATAGTTTATATAGGTGCTTTAGATGATTCTTGTTTAAATAAAATCATAAACCTTGCAAATCAAAAAAGAAAAACTACTAAAACTTTTGTTGAATATTCATCAAGAGGTTTTTCAAAACACTTTAAATTAGCCAATAAATACAATGCTACTGTAATAGCTTTAATAGGAGAAAATGAATTACAAAACAATACTATATTTGTAAAAAATATAAAAACACAAGAAGAAAAAACTATAAAAACAGAGGAATTTTTAATTGACTAATTATGGTATAAACATCTGGGGTGATAATAATTTCATCGTAGAAAATGGAGAAGTTAAAATAAATCATAAATGCAAGCCATCACTCATATCTTTAGTGAAAGATATAAGAGAGCAAGATTTTAAAGGACCTTTACTTTTAAGATTTCCCCATCTTACTCAAAAACAAATAGATACTCTTTTTACTAGTTTTAATCAAAGTATAAAAGAATATGACTATAAAGGTACATTTAATGCAGTTTTTCCTTTAAAAGTAAATCAACTACCAAACTTTATACATCCTATGATAAAAAATGGTCAAAAGTACAATTACGGACTTGAAGCAGGTAGTAAAGCTGAACTTATCATTGCAATGACGTATAATAGTCTAAATTCCCCTATTACAGTCAATGGCTTTAAAGATAAAGAGATGATTCATCTAGGTTTCATATCTAAAAGTATGGGGCATGATATAACATTGATTATTGAAGGGTTAAATGAACTACATACTATCATAGAAGTTCAAAAAGAGACAAATCTTCCATGTCCAAACATAGGATTAAGAGTTAGACTTCATAGTGGAGGAAGTGGAATTTGGGCAAAAAGTGGAGGAATAAACTCAAAATTTGGTTTAAGTTCGACTGAGATTATACAAGCTTTTAAAATCATTCAAAAAAACGATATGGTAGATTATCTTTCAATGATACATTTTCATATAGGTTCAGCTATGAATCATATAAAACCTTTAAAAAAAGCACTAAAAGAATCAGGACATATTTATGCTGAACTAAAACATCTAGGTGCAAAAAGTCTAAATTCTATAAATATAGGAGGAGGATTGGGTGTTGAATATAGCTCTTATGAAAGGACTAGATTTTATTCACTAAATGAATTTGCAAATGATGTTATCTTTACATTAAAAGATATTGCTAGACAAAAAGGAGTGGAAGAACCAAATATCTTCACAGAATCTGGAAGATTTATAAGTGCAAATTCTGCCGTTTTAATAACCCCTGTAATAGAACTTTTTTCCTCTGAATATTCTATTAGTGAAACAAGTTTAAAAGAAAAAAATCCACCATTGATAGATGAACTTTTTGAACTATACAATGATATGACAAAAAAAACTGCTTATGAATATATGCACGATGCGATTGACCATATGGAATCTTTGTTGACTTTATTTGATTTGGGATATATTGATTTACAAGATAGATCAAATGCTGAAATTTTAACCCATCAGATAATCAAAAAAGCCATCTTCCAATTAGAAGCTGAAAACTATGAAGAATTAAAAAAGCTTGATGATA
>PDWI01011064.1_pt1 | contig 11941 bp, 14 predicted proteins | sample 1430891 | NCBI WGS metagenome assembly PDWI01 (sample SAMN01162508, study PRJNA174530) | Oral metagenome, whole genome shotgun sequencing project. | biome: Marine environment; feature: Marine mammal; material: Swab sample of the gingival sulcus; isolation source: swab sample of gingival sulcus...
CTAGCTGCTTAATATTACCAGCTAGTTCCTACTTCAGTTTGTCTGTAGGCCGATACTAGGAATCAGATATACAGAACCGAGTTAGCAGTGCCTTCCTGCGACGCTCTAAATCAAAGATAGGCTCGTCAGCGGATTGTTTGAGCATCGACTGTCAGCTGATTAAAACAAAGATGCCTCTAAGCATGTAGAACCTTAAGTAGAGGATTTGCGGACGCGGGTTCGACTCCCGCCGCCTCCACCAAATACCGTTCTCAACGAATACAAACTAGCCTGTAAGTCATTAGATTTATGGGTTTTTTTGTTGTCTTTGAATAAGTGTGTGCAAGTGAAAACACGCCGGTATAACTATAATTTGCAGGTGTTTATTGTAGGTGTTTGTGCAATAGGGTAAAATCAAACACCTGCAGGTCATTAAAAAAATATATAGATTAATGGGTTACTGGGATTGTATAAAGCAATCTTAAACACCTATAAGATAAATCTTAATAATGGCAGGTAATTAAAAATGGGCAAACTCACAGCAGGAAAAGTAAAAGGGATAAAAGCGACGGGAAAACGGCAAAGCTTTTATGACTACACTACCTGGATAATGCTTATTATGCAATTATTCATTCACTTCCCGGGGTGACCAGATGATTAATAATAGCCTTGTGAAAAAGTCACTGACACAGAGTTTTGAACGGTCTCTTTAGCTGGCTTTTAACGTGCATGTTTTGCTATGTGATGGTTATATGATTGTTGTTATTATGCCGTAAATAAAGTATCAACTTATCCAAACTCATTCAAACTAATACAAAAAATCCTTATAAATGTTTACCAAAAATAAATTATTTATTACAATATTGGTATATAATCTTTACATTTTTTTTGGGTATTGCGATGAGCAAAATAAGAAAGACAACCGAAGATATTAGACATTTTATTATCAAACAAGTAGGGCGTAATGGTGCTAATTTATCTGCTATCGTAGCTAATAAGTTTGATATATCACGTCAATCAGCCAGCCGTCATATCAGGGAGTTAGTAAATAATGAAACGCTGATTGCAAAAGGTTCAGGGCGTGGCAGAGTTTATGAACTTGCACAAAAAGAAATAACAACCATTAAACACCCCTTAAATAATGGGGTAGATGAGTATATTATTTGGCTTGATGATATAAAACCAAATCTTGACGGCTTGCCTGACAATGTTATGGATATTTGGCATTATGGTGTATCTGAAATGATAAATAATGCAAAAGACCATTCAGACGGCGATATGCTAACGATACAAATAACTCGTAACGCTTTGGAAACAACGTTAATTATTTCGGACAATGGTATCGGTATCTTTAAGAAACTACAGCAAGCACTAGGCTTATCTGACCAGCGACAAGCGGTATTAGAGCTGGCAAAAGGGAAAATAACAACCGACCCCAAAAATCATAGCGGAGAGGGTATATTTTTCACTTCAAGAATGTTTGATAACTTTTGGATTATTTCGAATGATATAGCTTTTTCGCACCAGCACGGAAAGCCCGAGGACTGGATTATGGAATTGCAACAACCCTCTGATAGCACGTTTATTATTATGGAGCTATCTAATCATACTGCAAGGACTGAAAAAGAGGTGTTTGACGAATATAGCAAGCCTGATGAGTATGCCTTTTCTAAAACGGTTGTGCCGTTGCGTATGGCATCTTTTGGCGATGATAAGTTAATCAGTCGTTCACAAGCAAAAAGGGTAGTATCTAACCTTGATAAGTTTCATACAATCCTATTAGACTTTGATTGTGTTGAGGGTATCGGGCAAGGGTTTGCCGATGAAATATTTAGGGTATATCAGGATAATAACCCTGATATGGAACTGATACCGATTAATGCAAATACCGATATTATGCAAATGATTACCCGTGTGATAGCTACGGCAAGATTAAATAATAGCTAGGTTATTATAGATAATCGCTTATTTGTATCTGGTAATTGTGGAGATGATTACTGTTTATCACCGATTGAATAAAAATATCGTGTTTTGCAGATAATTGGGATAGATGGTTGTAGATAATCCACTTATTAACACAGATACGGGCCGTTGCCCAAGATATGATATTAGACCCACGTCTCACCTTGGATAAGGCGGTTGCTGCCCGTCTGCAACAATTAAATGATACGGGGGCTTATTGTTCCCGATGGACAGGATTAAATGGCATCGACAGGGCGGTATTAATCCTTGTTGCCCAAGGGATAAAAGCGCCATACGGTAAGAAAAGTATCGAACAAATCGGCAGCATCACCGGGCAACCGGTCAGTCACAGTCAGGTACAGGCAAGCCTGAAGCGCTTAAGCAAAAAAGATATCGTTGCCAAAGACATGGATAATCATTGGACGATTACCGAGCAGGCATTTAGAACATGGATTAATTCACAAGAGAAAAATAACCCCGGTTAAACCGGGGTTATTTTTCTCTTAAAACCAGCTTTTCTCTATGCGCCGGGCCCGGCTTTACGTTGTGCGCCTAAATCGGCGGCGGCGGTGAACAAAACGTCGGTGGATGAATTCAGTGCCGTTTCGCAAGAATCCTGTACCACCCCGATAATAAAGCCCATCGCAACCACTTGGGTGGCAATATCATCGCTGATGCCGAATAAACTACAGGCCATAGGAATCAGTAATAACGAACCACCGGGAACACCCGATGCACCACAGGCACCGACGGCGGCCAATACACTTAATAAGAGAGCGGTAAGCAAATCGACTTCAATGCCCCGTGTATGTACGGCAGCCAGGGTTAAGACGGTAATGGTAATGGCTGCCCCGGCCATATTGATGGTCGCCCCGAGCGGAATGGAAATGGAGTAAGTGTCTTCGTGTAATTTCAGTTTTTTCGCCAGTGCCATATTAACAGGAATATTTGCCGCAGAACTGCGGGTAAAGAAGGCCGTGATGCCACTTTCCATTAAGCAGGTAAAGACCAGCGGGTAAGGGTTTCTGCGGATTTTCCAGTACACCAGGATAGGGTTCATAATTAGGGCAACAAACAGCATGGAGCCAACTAAAACCATTAAAATTTGTAGATAATTGTATAACTCCCCGAAGCCTGTAGTGGCCACAGTCGAAGCAACCAAGCCGAAAACACCGAGTGGGGCCAGCCGGATAACCCAACGGACAATTTGAGTAACCGATTTTGCCACATCAACAACAACGGTTTTTGTGGTCTCGCTGGCGTGTCTGAAGGTGATACCCAATAGGATAGCCCAGGCTAAAATCCCCATATAATTGGATTGTGCCAAGGCCTTAATCGGGTTCGCCCCGATATTCATCACCAAGGTACGCAGTACTTCAACGATATTGGACGGGGGTGTCTGTGTCACTTCACCGGTGACCAAAGTCAGTGTGGTTGGGAAGATAAAACTGGCGACCACGGCGGTCAGTGCTGCCAGGAAAGTGCCCAAAATATAGAGCATCAGGATTGGTTTGATGTGTACTTGTGTATCAACGCGGTGTTGGGTGATGGCGGCAGTAACCAAAATAAACACTAAAATAGGCGCGACGGCTTTTAGTGTACTGACAAAAAAACTACCAAAGATACCAACGGCTGCCCCGGCTTTGGGAAAGATAAGCGCCAAAGCAATACCGGCAATTAAACCGATAATAATTTGCTTAACCAAACTGCCCCGACTAATTGTAGTAACGAATGAAGATAAAGACATGTGGCTTAACCTCTTGTGATATTTTAAGACGGCGACATTGTAACACTAATGTGACATAAAGTTAATAAAAATAGTTATTGGTATTGTGTTGTGTTTTAATCGGAATAAAAGATGCCACTACCTTGGTTGGTAGTGGCATGGCGGCATCTGCACCCGGTAGCGGTATTTGCAACAAGCCGTTTAATCAGTTCAAGGCAACCTGAATACACAGCATAACCGCCCCTGAACCCAAAGTATAAAGCACAATAGGCCAAACGAATCTGAACCAATGACTGTACTTCATCCCCAGCATTTGCAACGTGGCAAGTACCAAACCGGTTGGTGCCAGATACAGCATGGCGTATTGTCCCCAGTTATAGGCCGAGACAATAATTGAGCGGTCAATACCGGCGGTATCGGCCAGTGGAGCGATAATCGGCATGGAAAGTACGGCCAATCCTGAAGACGAAGGCACGATAAAACCAAGGACAAAGAAAATAAGCAATAGGGCAACAATGAAGAAGTAGCTGGACATTCCCGCCACCATATTACTGGCGTAATACAAAATGGTATCGGAGATAAGCCCTTGTTCCATAACCAGGTTAACCGCACGAGCCAAACCGATAATCAAGGAAACGGGTACCAAACCGGATGCCCCTTTCATAAAGGCATTAAGGACGCGCTCTTCCGGGAGTCCGGCAATAAACATCATGATTATCACCAGAGTCAGGAACGACCCTGCCATTTGCGGAAACCACCAACCCCACATAATGACTCCGTAAACCATTAGCGGGAAAGCAATGGCGAACATTGTCAGGATAACTTTACGTCTTAGGGTAAACTGATGTTCCGTGGTATCACTTAAGTCGGTCGCATAGCGTTTGTAAAAATCTTCTCTATCCTCATAAGTGTAGGAAAAACTCGGGTCTTTTTTGATTTTTTTGGCGTACCAGTTAAGATAGGCGATTAGCACGCTGGAGCCGGCAACCAAACCGATAACGCGCCAAATCAAGCCTTCGGTAAACGGAATACCGGCGGCACTGGAGGCAATCACCACAGCGAACGGGTTAATCGTTGAGTAAGTGGTGCCGAGTGAGCCGGCCAGAAAGATTGCCCCAACCGATATAATGGAGTCATAACCCAAAGCGATAAAGATTGGGCAGAGTATCGGGTAAAAGGCTACCGCCTCTTCTTCCAGACCACAAGAAGTGCCCCCTAAAATCATAAAAATAGAGACAAAGAAGACCAGCAGAAATTCGCGCCCCTTGGTACGTTGTGTCAGTGCAATCAGCCCGGCATTAAAGGAGCCGGTCTCGTTAACGACACCAATCATGCCGCCAAGCACAAAGATAAAGACCATAATATCGGCAGCCTGTATTGTACCGTGTACCATGGCCTCGGGAATATCCAATAGACTTTTGGGAGCGCTGTCTAAACGCTCGTAAGTCTCGGGGATGGAAATCGGTTTACGAATCTTACCACCGGTAAACTGCTCCAGTTCAATACTGACTTTTAACTTATCCAGCGTTTCTTTGCTTGCCGGCAGGGTGCTGCTTTCACCCTGTGGATTTTTAATAACAAATACCTTGTTGGCAGTATCGTATTTTAATTTTGCATACGAACCTGAAGGAATCAACCAGGTGCCAATAACAGCGAGAATTAAGACAATAAATAAGATGGTAAAAGCAGATGGAACTTTAAACTTCCACTTGCCTTGAGAAACATGTTGAGTTTGCGTACTCATCGCGTAACCTCCGAGCGGAATAAATAAAGGAACTACTCTGTTAAATAATGACAGGGTAATGACATTGATTTCATAGAAACCAGCTAAAATATACGCCTGTAGAATGGGCTAGTCAAGTCCAAATAAATATTTTTTTATATAATTATAACTATTATATAAAAAAGGTTAAAGGTTGTTGATATAAAATGCTTGATGAGATTTATTTAATTCCTTGTTATTTTTGTTGTTTTGTCTTTATCAAGGGGGTTTTTGGGCGGATGAAGCTTTCCCCCGACAGCGTGTTATTTTTCCGTCAGGGGAGGTGTTGAAAAAACTTATTTGGCAGCGGCTAAGGCCTGCGATAAGTCGGCGATAATATCGTCAATATGCTCAAGACCGATAGACAAACGAATCATATCACGCGAAACTCCTGCAGAGACTAATTCGTCGTCATTGAGCTGTCGGTGTGTCGTACTTGCCGGGTGGTTCGCCAACGACTTGGCATCACCGATGTTAACCAGACGAATGAGCAATTGCAGGGCATCAATGAATTTTGTCGCGGCTTTTTCTCCGCCTTTGATGCCAAAACTTAAAATACCGCTGGCTTTGCCGTTTAACTGGCGTCGAGCTAACTCATAATCGGGAGAGTCGGGCAAGCCGGCGTAATTAACCCAACTGACCTGTTCGTGTTGTTGTAAAAATTCAGCTACGGCTTGCGTGTTTTCACAATGTTTTTGCATACGCAACGGCAGTGTTTCCAAACCTTGCAGCATCAAAAAGGCATTCATCGGGGAAATCGCCGCCCCGGTATTACGCAACGGGACGACTCTGGCGCGTCCGATATAGGCGGCAGGGCCCAGCGCTTCGGTATAAACCACACCGTGATAGGACGGGTCGGGGTTGTTGAGCGAGGGGAAACGTTCTTTATGTTCAGCCCACGGGAAATTGCCCGAGTCAACGATGGCGCCGCCGATGGAAGTGCCGTGGCCGTTAATAAATTTGGTTAGAGCGTGCACAACGATATCCGCGCCCAATTCGATGGGGCGTAACAGTATCGGTGTGGGCACGGTGTTATCAACAATTAACGGTACACCCTTGGCATGAGCGGCATCGGCAAAGGCTTTAATATCAACGATATTACCGGATGGATTACCGATGGATTCACAAAAAACCGCTTTGGTTTTAGCATCGATTAAGGCCGACAGTGCTGCAACATCGTCGTGTGCTACCATCCGCACCTCAATACCTTGTTTGGGGAAAGTATGAGCAAACAGGTTATAGGTGCCGCCGTATAATTTACTGACGCTGACGATATTATCGCCGGCCTCGGCAATGGTTTGGACGGCGTATGTGATAGCCGACATACCCGACGCCAGCGCCAAAGCACCGACACCACCTTCCAAAGCCGCCAAACGTTGTTCCAGTACATCGGTGGTCGGGTTCATAATACGGGTATAGATATTACCGGGAACCTTCAGGTCGAATAAGTCGGCACCGTGCTGGGTGTTGTCAAAGGCATACGATGCCGTTTGATAGATGGGAACTGCTACCGATTTGGTGGTTGGATCGGGTTGAAAACCGGTATGAATGGCGATGGTTTCGGGGTGATATTGTTGTGTCATTGACTATTTTCCTCGTTAAGATGATGTTGCTCGTATAAAAATATTGTTGAATATTATTGATATTTCTAGGGTAAAACACAAATCAAAAAAGGCATAAGGTATAACAAATTGGTATGAAAGCCGGTCGATGTAGGGTATGATACGTCGGTTGATAACAAACGGGTAAATCACGTGGAAACCATCAAATATCTATCTTTTTACGCTTTGTTGATTGTTGTGGGCGTGTTGGGAGCAATGCATTACCACTGGTTAATTATTGTGCCTTCGGCACTGGTACTGACGCTTGCTTATATTTTGGTTAAGGGCAGTAATTGGCGACAGGTCATGGGTAAGGGCAATATGAACGCCGGGATTGTCTTCATCGCTACTTTTATCAGTCAAATTGTGTTGGCCGGTATTTTATATGCTGTCGGGCGTTTAATTGCTTATTTTATCAATTAGGACGACCGGCCCCACCCCTTAGGTAGTGACTACACTACCTGGCACGGCTGACATCCGTTGGCGACAATCAGCGCACAGGCAATGCAGCGGTACGGCCGGTGCGGGTCATTCAGTGTATGGATCATTCAGTGTGTTGGCTGCGCACGGATAAAAATAAGCCAATCGCACCCATGCGGCAGTATTCCTGGATTTCCAGTAAGTCCGCTGAATTCTCTTTATCCGCTGCATCAGGCAGTGGCATCGCGGCAATGCGTTGTAAATCGCCAACAAATTCGGCACTTGCCTCGTCCTCGATCTGCGAGAGCAAATCGTTGTGTTGTAAACCCAACCACAGGCCGCTGGCCCAGTCGCGGGTCGATAGCGATTGCTGTCTGATGGTTGCCTCATCACGGCAGGGTAATTGAAAAGACAGTTCGCTGTCCGCCAATTGGCGGGCAATGTCCTTTTGCGCCGTGGCCAGTTCCTTAAACGCTTGCTTTTGTTTGCTATTCAGTGTTGATTGCGGTTGCAGCAGTGTCGCCCAATAGTTGTTATTTTCATCTTGACAGGCATAGGCAGTCAGGACACCGTGCACGAAAGCCGGGGAAAAATCAATCCCCGCTTGCTCAACCCATTTTCCTACGATTATCGCTTTAATTGTCATAAATTTTTGAATAGTGGTGCAAAAAGTCGTATCATTATACCTTAGTTTTTATCAGTGACTGTCATTATGTCATTAAGCACAGGCTGATTTTAGCGTTAATTATTTATAAAGAGATATTTGATATGACCACAGAACAAATTGATTTAACATTGGTTAAAAGCCTGATAAACCACGTTGGGGCGTTAAAAAAACAAGTCCAAACCTTGACACAAAAATTAGATAAAACGGAAAAAGAACGTAGCGAACTGTCAGATCAACTAAGCTATAAGGAAAGTTTTTTCGATGAAGAAATGGCGAAGTTAAAGCAACTTCACCAAGCCACCACGGAAAATATGGAAAAAGTTAATCGCAAACAACTTGACAGCTTGGCAAACACACATGCTCAAGAGAAGAAAAAACTGATTAGTGACTACGAAAGCAAGTTAAAAAAAGCCGTCGATGATTTGCAAAAGGACAATGAACAGATGAATAAGGCGTTGGAAAAATTGACTTTGGAAAACCAAGCTGTCATCAACCGTATCCGAGGTATTGAACAATGAAAACCAATGTAACAATAAGAATTTTAGAAAATGATTTTGATTTAATTTGTGAAGTGAATGAAAAGCCGATACTGATAAAAGGTGCCGAATTACTGAATAATCACTTAAAATCTTTTCGCCGCAGCAATCCGACCATTGATATTGAACAATTGGTATTAATGGGTGCCCTGCGGGCAACCTGTGAATTGGTGAGCGAAGTGGAAACTTTATCCGATCAAGCTAAAGTGGCCAACACCGAGATGAAAAAAGCATTGGATAGGCTGGGTAAGAAAAAATAGCTGGTTCACTTTTCCCGGCAATATTATTGGTGATGGGCAGGCTGGAGATGATGTATGCCGAGATAATGTATGCTGGGATAATGCAATGAAAATATTGAAATTTATTTTGCTAATAGTGGTAATAAATTATTTATTTGCCATGATTTATTCTGTTTTTTCACCGGCATGCTATTCTTCGCCACAGATAGAAAGCCTGCGAGATTTACCGGAGTACCTGCTCGCTTCCTTACAACTACTGTTGATTTGGCTGATCAGTATCCCGATAGCTTTGGAGACATTTTTTGCCAATGTCGCCTGGGCACTGGCAAAAGCGCACTCGGTAAAAGATTTAATTTTTTACTTTCCCTCAGCGCTTACCGCTGTTTTACTGGTTATTGATTTGATTATTATCATTTGGTTAAACTTTACCGGAAAATGGCAGTCATTGCGTGGATTCAGTAAATACTTACTGATATTGTTTGTTACGCTTTGTATAAACAGTATATTATTAGATTCTTGGTGTATGGCAATGCGAATCTGAAGACAGTGGAATGCTGGCTGCCCTCATTGTGGGCTTACCCGGATTTTTGAACACTACCTTAAAACGAGGACTTACATGTCAATATCTTCCTCATTCTCAGTAAAATAAACGCGCCCTCCTATCTGCACAACAGCTTGGTCAGGCGGCATCAGGCAACCTGGATAAAACCATTCCTCTATTTCCAGTAATAAAGCCCCCTCATTTTCCAGGCATTTGGCAATTTTTGCAGCCGCATCACCGAAATCCGATGCACGAACAGCAAATGTACAATAAAACTTTCTTTGATACGTATCCATCGCCAGGAAAAAGGCACTGTAAGAGCCTGGCGTCCAACCTCGGCACCACCGCAGAAAGTTTCTAACACGACTATTTGTCAACGCCTTAACTGCCATCTTCTCTTAGGTAGTGTAGTCACGAGATATTGTTTTTTGTCGGTGTGCAGAATGTTTCCCTCTCTGCGTTGTAAATGCTCGACATTACTTGTAGTGCCTTGCGCCTTACGCCTTGATAGGAAAACATTCTGCACACCGACAAAAACCTAAACGCACAACGGGTAAGCTGCAGATTGTTTATAAATCAATTAACTCTCCTAAATCAGGGTGACTGATGGTTAAGTCCAATTGAGTTTTGGCGTACTTAATAAACGCCTCCTGGCTTTCGCGTTCACCGTGGACCAGATAGACACGCGGGTCGGTATTAAAACCTTTTAACCAATGCAGCAAGTCCTCTTGGTCGGCGTGGGCCGATAGACCGCCAACGGTATGGATTTGCGCCCGCACGGGAATCCACTCGCCAAATATTTTGACTTTTTCCTCACGGTTAACCAACCGCCGTCCCAAGGTCCCGTTAGCTTGATAACCGACAATTAAAATATGGCTTTCGGGACGGTGTAAATTATGGCGCAGGTGGTGCACAATACGTCCGCCGTTACACATCCCCGAACCGGCGATAAAAATGGCCCCCGAGTCAATTTGATTCAGCTGTTTGGATTCGTCTGCCGTAACCGTTCTGGCATAATTCGGCAGCGGGATTTTATCGCCGAAATGACCCAGCAGACGTTTGGCGGCTTTATCATGCAGGTGCTTGAATTCCCAGTATATTTTGCTGGCTTCAATGGCCATAGGGGAATCCAGGTAAATCCGCCAATTGTGCAGCTTCCAGTCATCAAAATGCTCGACAAAGTGATACAGCAATTCCTGGCTGCGTCCGATGGAAAATGCCGGGATAATAATATTACCTTTGCCGGCACGGGCCGCTTGAATGACTTCGCCGATTTCAGCAATGGTTAAATCGCGCTCGCGGTGGCGCCGCCCTCCGTAAGTGCTTTCCATCAGGACGACATCGGCTTTTTCAATCAGGGTGGGGTCTTTTAAAATCGGGGTGTTAAATTGTCCGATATCCCCGCTGAAAACGATTTTTTTGTTCATGCCATTTTCGCTAATTTCAGCTTCCACAATGGCGGAACCCAAAATATGCCCGGCATCTTGGAAGGTAATTTTTAATCCGGGTAAGACTTCAAACGATTCATCGTAACGATGCCCGACAAAGTATTGTAAACATTGTTCGGCATCATCGGCAGTAAATAACGGTTGGCGTTTAGGACCATCTTTATGGCGGCGGTTATAACGCATGGCGTCATATTCAGCCAGTTTGGCAGAATCTTTTAATAAGATTTCACACAACTCAACAGTGGCATTTTGTGTATGAATTTTTTTTGCAAACCCTCGTTTAACCAACAGTGGCAAACGACCGGAGTGGTCAATGTGGGCGTGTGATAAAATGACTGCATCGACATTTTCCACATCAAAAGGGAAGGGCTCTCGGTTACGTTCGGCTTCTTTTTTGCCGCCTTGAATCATTCCACAGTCAAACAACACGGTATAACCGCCAAAGCGCAGGATATGACAAGACCCCGTAACATTACCATTGCTGGCACCGTAAAATTCTAATTGCATTGCTGTTATTTTATTTTCTTCGACACAGCAAAAGTATAACACAGAAACGCTGCATTGTTTCATAAGACATAAAAAACCCCCGATTGCCAAAGCAATCGGGGGACTTAACACAAAAATAGGAGGAGAGATAATTTATTTAGCGTTAAGTTTTTCTTTAATACGTGCCGCCCTACCGGTCAATGAGCGCAAGTAATACAACTTGGCGCGACGTACCGCACCGCGGCGTTTGACTTCAATGGAGTCAACGGCGTGGCTGTAGGTTTGGAAAACACGTTCAACGCCTTCGCCGTGGGAGATTTTACGCACGGTAAAGGCGGAATTCAGGCCACGGTTACGCTTGCCGATACAAACACCTTCAAATGCCTGTAAACGCTCGCGATTACCTTCTTTTACTTTAACTTGGACGACCAAAGTATCCCCGGGACCGAAATTCGGGACTTCCTTGCTCATTTGGGCTGTTTCGATTTCTTTAATTAAATTGCTCATTTTGTGTACTCCACACTTAGTTTCTATATTGTTTTAAGAAGTCGTTCAAAAGACAAAGTTCTGCTTC
>PDWI01020544.1_pt1 | contig 11941 bp, 7 predicted proteins | sample 1430891 | NCBI WGS metagenome assembly PDWI01 (sample SAMN01162508, study PRJNA174530) | Oral metagenome, whole genome shotgun sequencing project. | biome: Marine environment; feature: Marine mammal; material: Swab sample of the gingival sulcus; isolation source: swab sample of gingival sulcus...
AACATAAAATTAACAGAAGACCTAGGAAGAACTTAGGGTTTAGAAAACCAAAGGAGATGTTTTTCAATGCTGTCGCATTTGATACTTGAATCTACGCTCCAAAAAAAATAAAAATATTTTTTTGCAAATAAAAAAAATAATTTTACCTTTGCAGCCGCTAAAGATAAAAACGGTTATTCTTTAGTTATTGATAGCTTATAATTACGGGGTGTAGCGCAGTCCGGTTAGCGCATCTGGTTTGGGACCAGAGGGTCGGGAGTTCGAATCTCTCCACCCCGACATATTTATAAATTATTGTACTTTAATTAACGGGGTGTAGCGCAGTCCGGTTAGCGCATCTGGTTTGGGACCAGAGGGTCGGGAGTTCGAATCTCTCCACCCCGACACATTTCTTTCCTAAATACTTATTATTTTAATATACCAAAAATAATACACTCCCATCCGAAAGTTTATAAAAAAACAAATATATTTTAAGCATAAAACCTGTGGCTTTTAGCCGTTAGCCTCTGGCTTTTAGCAATTTATCTTCGGTAATTATATTGTTTTTGTATAATAAATTTATCAAACTTAAAAACTTTAAATCTGTTATAAATCAACAAATAACAGATAATTAAAATCATCAAACTATATTTATTATAAAAACTTTCGGATGATAGTAATAAAAGTATTAAAATAAAATTTTATATTTGTATGTTTTTAAACTAAATTCTTTTTATAACACTAAAATAAATTTTATAAATTATGAAAATTGTTCAAACATTTATTATATTATTATTTATACCAACAGCCTTTTTTGCTCAAAAAATAACCGAAAAAAAAGAATCTAAATACCGTAGGAGCTCATTATGCACATCAATGATTGTTGAAACCAACAGAAAATATTCAGATGTTATTCAGCGTGTATTTTTAAACTCACCTATACCTGATAAATTTAATGATCATAGAGTTACCCCTTTCACAATAAAAGACGGAATAAAGAATAAACTACAAAAACGTAGTGAGAAAATAATTATTCAAAAAGAAAATATTGGTAAATACCTATCAAATAATGATATAGCTAAGCAAATGGTAGCTAAGTGGTTTAATAGAGCAGCCGATGGGAGTTTTAATATGGAACTTATAGCTCACCGAGGGGCTTATGATGCTTCGGCAATGGATATAGAGCTTGCCAAAAGCACAAAAAGAGATTTAACTTTAGTTGCAGATGCAGGCGAAGAACTTATTAAAAACACATTTATAGTTGTAAACGACTTTGATTATGTCAACAAAGAAGAAGTTTCTAAAAAAGCCAGAAAAGGTTTGTCTATTATAAATCAAGTAGCATTGGTAACAGGTTCTAACATTAATGATGAAACCACAATTTTAGATACTACACTTAAAACATTCGGGAAAGGATATGTTATTCGAACCACTTCTTATTTGTATCGCTTAGCATGGAACGATTCTATTGCTGCCGTTTTTTATAACGACTATTGGATGGATAAAAACAATTTAGATGAGAATAGAAAAAAAGCTTTTGATAATTCAAATATTTTTAAACTAGAATTTGTTGGTTCAGAAGTGGCATGGGCTGATTTGCAATCTACTATTTTTACTCAAAAGTCCGAGGAAGAGTTAATAGCAATGTCAACGGTTAGAGCTGTTGATGCTGTTATAGCAAAATTGCAACGAAAATATGAAGTTTTTAGAACTAAAACTCCATTGTATAATACAAACCCCTTGTCTGCAAGAATAGGAATGAAAGAAGGTTTGGAAAAAGGTGATCGTTTTAAAGTCTTGGAACAAGTAATGGATAATAAAGGTAGAACAAAATACAAACGAAGAGGAATTATAAAAGTAGACTCAAAACATATTTGGGACAATAGATATGAGGCCGGTAAAGAAACTAATAAATCTAACAAAGCAAGTAATTTTGGTTTTACTCGCTTTAAAGGATCCGGTAAGTTTTATTCGGGTATGCTAATCAGGCAAATTAATTAGAGTTTGTAGCAGAAGAAGTTTTAAAAAAATCAAATACTAATTAGTGCTTAACAAAAAACATTTAAATTAAAAAAATGTAAAACTCAAGTTAATAATCATTTGTTAGGTAATACAATTTGTAATTTTAAATTATATAAAAAAAAATGAGATTTAAATATACTTTATTATTAATGATATTTTTAATATCGATAACTAATTCAATTAACGCTCAATATAGTAATGACAGCAAAGAAAAACAATCATTCAAAGAAAGAATGTTTTTTGGTGGAGGATTAGGGCTTACATTTGGAGATATAACTGCAGTGGATGTATCTGCAACAATAGGAAACAGATTGACTGAAAAGGTTCATGCAGGAGTTAGTTTATCATACAGTTATTATAATTACAATAATTATAATGTTAGTATGTCAAATTATTCAGGAAGTGTTTTTGCCCGATTGTTTTTTACCTATGCAATATTTGCTCAAACAGAAGCAGAAGCTTTAAATACAAAAGTTTTTACATCTTATGAATTAAATGACGGATACCGAAAATGGATAGGCAACTATCTTGTTGGATTAGGTTATTTTCAGAAAATAAGTGAGCGTAGCGGAATGATGTTAACTGTTTTATGGAACTTAAACGAAACAGAATATACACCTTATAATAATCCTATTATACGTGTAGGTTTTGTTTTTTAATTTGAATTATTTCTAAAACACTTAATTTAAGAGTTTTAAAAACCATATAATAAAGATAAAAGTACGAAGTTTGAAGCCCCAAAGCTCTAACAGTTAAAGTCTCAGTCAAAACCTAATTAACAATTAATATTTTAATTGTATCCTTGATGTATTCTTTACAATCTTTGCGATTAGAACAAGAGTCCGGGGCTCTGACAAAAAAATCGGCTCAAACGGATAAAAAACATCTATCTCAAATCATCAATAATAATTATTTTTTTGCTAATCCCAATTTTATTCCATCCCCCACTTCATCCCATAAATTATATTCAATTACTTGAACAATATCAAATATCATTATTCCGTCAGAATTTTGTAAACAAACCTTTATTGCTTCTGTTATTTTTTCAGGATTATTTCTAAATAAATAAGCATAAAGGCTTCCATTAACAGGAACTTCATTTTTAATTATTCTTTTGGCATTTATTAGTCCTCCTTGTATAGAATACCAATCGTTACCATATACATTAGTATAATAAACACCCGTAAAATAAACATCTAATAAGTCAGCAAAACCATATTTCTTATAATCAGAATTATACATCCAGTTTGAATATGAGTAATCTAATTGAGGGTCGTATTTATTACTTGCCCAATTCGCACCAACGTCATAATAAACAGGATACCAAGCACCTGTATATGTACCGAACAGTACATTGGGTTTTGTGCTTTTAACTATGTTACGAGCATCTTCAAAAAAATCATGAATTATTTTAGCTCTCCAAACAAGCCATTGATTGAAATACTTACCTATTTTACGTTCCCATTTATCATTTTTGTTTTCCCAATAAAATATATCACAAGGCCACTCTTCAATTGTTTTCCCAATATATTTTTCAAATTCACTTTTCGAAAGGTCAGAAAAGTCACTATCTAAACTATCAAATCTACATCTATCAAGAATTAAACCGTCTATATCATATTTCTCGGTTAATTCTTTTATTATAGATAAGCAATAATTTTGAATCTCTTTGTCTACAGGATTAAAAAATGCAGAATATTTCTTTTTTACCGTTCTAATGTCAGTCATTCCTTGAGGCAGATAAAGTAAAGTGCTTTTTTTGCCCATGTAATCATCTCTATAAGCAATACCCTCGTCAAAATAATTATGTCCTCCAACAAAGACATTAATAGATGCAAAAATCTTTAAATTAGCTTTTTTTGCTTCGTTAATAAATTCTTGCAAATAATCCTGATTACTATCCCTCGAATTTCCTTTCCATTTAATTAACTCTTTGCATATATCAGATTTGTATAACACATCTCCAACTATGGGACGAACATCAACAATTATATGAGTAAATCCGGTTTGTTTAGCTTTTTGAACATAATACTTTATATTTTCCGTATTCGAAAAACGTTTAAAGTTAGCTGATGCATCAAACCATAAATAACAGTTCTTAGGTATTGAATCTTTTTTATCTTTATCTTTAAAAGTATAATCAATATCCTTTTTATGATTGATTTTGTTGCAAGCATTCAAGCCAATCATAATCATTAAAAAATAAAGTATTATCTTATTCATTATTTTTATTTATTTAATTCCCCTATACAAATAACTTTTTAATTTTTAAAACAAAGTTAAAAAAAACTGCTAAATATCATGATTATTTTTTAAAATATTTTTTACTTTTACCTTAATTTTTTAAAACAATAAATCTTGTAGTTAAATTACAATACATAATTCATTGTTTATCAACAATATAACAACAAACATTGTTTTCTATATGAGATATAATATAAATTAATTTAATAAATAATTTTTTGAAATATGAAAGATTCTAAACAAAAACATCCTAAAGGATTGATGATTTTATTTTTTACCGAAATGTGGGAACGTTTCGGCTATTATTTAATGTTAGGTATATTTAGCTTATACATGATTGAACCTACTGCAGCAAAATTCCCGGGTTTGGGATTTACTAATGCACATGCTGCCGATATATACGGTACTTATCTTGCTTTGGTTTATTTAACTCCTTTTTTTGGAGGAATTATTGCCGATAGATTTTTAGGTTATCGAAAATCTATACTTTATGGTGGAATTCTTATGGCTTTGGGTTATATAGGATTAGCAATTCCTAATTCAATGGCTTTATTTTATATTTCATTACTTCTTATTATTTTAGGTAATGGATTATTTAAACCTAATGTTTCTGTTTTATTAGGAAAACTATATGAAAAACCGGAATATGAGTCATTGAAAGATTCAGGATATAATATTTTTTATATGGGAATAAATATAGGTGCTTTTGTTTGTAATTTTGTAGCTGCATATCTACGATTAACCTTTGGTTGGGGATGGGCATTTGCAGCAGCCGGAATAGGTATGATTATAGGTATTATATGGTTCTTATCAGGATTGGCAATAAATCCTGAAATAAAAAAAGCTGATGTTATCTCTCCTCCTCGCCCCGACGATATTTCAATGTTCCAAATAATAAAAGTATTATTTTTACCTGCAATGGCAGTAGGAGCTTTAGGATGGTTTATTCCGGGTAATGTTTTTGGAAGTGATTCTACTGATGCATTTATATTTTTCTGTATTCCTGTTATAGCATTCTTTTATAATACTTGGCGCAAAGCTGATAAAAAAGTTGAAAGAGAGCCTATTGCAGCATTACTTACCGTATTTGGTGTTGTTATTATATTTTGGGCTGTATTTCATCAAAATGGTTCGGCACTTACATATTGGGCAAAAAATAATACCAAACGAGATGTAAAAGGAATTACAGAGCAATTTGTTAATATTGTTGCAAAAACCGAAGATGTATCCACATTGCCACGTACAATAAAATTACAAGGATTACATGGTGAAGATTTAGGAACAAAGGTAGGTGCTAACCCTTATTTTGATAATTATAAAGGAAAAATTCCTACAGGTAATATAACCTCAAAACCAAGTGATATTTCACAAGAAGATTGGAATAAATTATCGCAAGATGCGAAAGAAAGAGCAGGCGTATTGCATTTATGGCCAACAGAGTTGCAAGCGTCAATAAATCCATTTTTCGTTGTGGCTCTTACTCCTTTGGTTGTAGGCTTATTTGGTTTCCTTAGGCGTCGTAAAAAGGAACCTACAACACCCGGAAAAATAGCTTTAGGTATGTTGATATCAGCATTTTCTTGGATAGTAATGGTTGTTGCAGCCATAAGTTCGGGAAATGGTTTAGATAAAGCTTCGGTAGCTTGGTTATTTGGAGTTTATGGTGTAATTACTTTTGGAGAATTGTGTTTAAGTCCAATGGGATTATCTTTAGTTAGTAAATTAGCTCCTAAGCGTATTGCTGCCTTAATGATGGGAGGTTGGTTTTTAAGTACTGCCATAGGTAATAAGTTATCGGGAGTCCTTTCCGGTTTATGGGATTTATTTGATAAAAAATCTTATTTCTTTTTAACTAATGCTTTATTAACATTAGGTGCTTTTATTATTATTGTTGCTGTATTACCTTGGTTAAATAGAGTATATAAACAATATGTTGAAGAAAATATTTAAATATTAATATAGAATTACAAAATAATTCTATAGTTTATTTTTATTAAAATCACTACTAATAATTTTAAATTTGTTAGTAGTGATTTTTTTTTGATTTAATTTGTTTATATAATTTTAGATAATTAGTGTACGTAAGAAATTTTTTATAATTACAAATATCTTAACCGCAAAGGTATGGGTGATGGGTGATGGGTGATAGGTGATAGGTGATAGGTGATAATGCTTTTTAATTCGTCAATCGAAAATCTACATTCGAAAATCTACTGTCTTCCATCTCCAAACCATCAATCTTTGACATAAACAAATCATTTATCACTCATCATTTATCACCCATCATTTATCACCCATCACCCATAAAAAAATACAAACATATGAAAATCTTAAAACCATTTTTACTTTAGTATAAATATCAATTGTAATTTTGATTAAAAAAAAAATATAATTACTTTTGGGGTTTATTATTAATTTATATTGTTTTTTTAAAAAGCAATATGGAAAATATATTAGTCTACACGAAGTTTATATTGTTGTTAATCAATAGATTTTGTGTAGTATTTTTTTGCCGAATATAAAGATAATAATTAATTTAACAAATAATTTTTTAAAGCATGGAAAATTCTAAAAAAAAACACCCTAAAGGTTTATACCTTTTATTTTTCACTGAAATGTGGGAGCGTTTCAGTTATTATGGAATGAGAGCAATTCTTGTTTTATATTTAACCAAAAAACTTATGACGGAATTTTTCAAGGGTTGGTATATTTTACTCCATTAATAGGAGGTTGGTTAGCTGATAAATTTATTGGACAGCGAAAAGCAATTACCTTTGGTGGTATTACAATGATGTTCGGGCAATTGATGTTATTTAGTGTAAATACACACGTAGGTTTATATAGCGGTCTATTATTATTAATTATAGGTAATGGATTTTTTAAACCAAATATTTCTACATTAGTAGGAGGTTTATACGATAACGATGACCCTAAAAAAGATAGTGCATTCTCAATTTTTTATATGGGAATTAATTTAGGAGCATTTTTAGCCCCATTAGTAATTGGTTTCTTAACAGATAAAGCTTTTGCTACAACAAATGAAGCAGGTGACATAATAACTTATGGATATAAATATGGATTCTTAGCAGCTGCAATAGGAATGTTTTTAGGTCAAACATTATTTAACCTGTTATCTCAAAAATATTTAGGAGATCTCGGTAAAAAACCCGGCAGCTTGAATTCTTCGAAAATGGTTGATGGAAAAATGCAAACGGTTGAGAACAAACCTTTAACTAAAAATGAAAAACAACAAATGACAGTTATTTTTATCTTATTTTTATTTGCTGTATTTTTCTGGGCAGGTTTTGAGCAAGCCGGTTCATCATTAACTCTTTATACTGATAAATTTATTGATAGAACTATTTCTATTGGTTTCTTAGGGCTTGTAAACTATGAAATTCCTACTTCTTATTTTCAATCGGTTAACCCATTATTTATTGTTTTATTAGCACCTTTATTTAGTATACTATGGGTTTCTAAATTAGGTAAAAAAATGACAACTCCCGTAAAAATGGGATTAGGTATGATTTTGCTGGGTATTGGTTTCTTTTTTATGTTAGGTGCTGTTGCAGAACGTGGTGGAGATATCGAAGATGTAAAAATTAAAGCAAGTTTAATGTGGTTAGTAATGACTTATTTATTTCATACTATCGGAGAGTTATGTTTGTCGCCTGTAGGTTTATCGGTTGTTACAAAATTGTCGCCTCCTAAGTTAGCATCTATTTTAATGGCAGTTTGGTTGGCAGCAGCATTTGTTGCAAATCTTTTAGGTGGAGTATTAGCTTCTTATGTAGAATCATTAGGAGCAGGAAAAATATTTACATATATCTCTGGTTTTGTAATTCTTTGCGGTTTAGCTTTAATAGCATTAAACAAAGTATTATTAAAGATGATGCATGGTGTAAGATAATATATAAGCCTGTGGCTTACTAACTTTACAAAGGAGGCTGTATAAAAAGTTTTTATTTTGTATAAAAACCGACATTATCTATTGTTAAGTTATTAAAAGAGGGTGTCCAAAAAGGAATAAATTATAAGAAATATATTAAATAAAAGACCTCAGGGGTTTTGAAAACCCCTGAGGTCTAATCATCTAAAAAATAATAATATTTTTTCTTGTATATAATATCAACTTTTCGGACAGCCTTTTTTTTGTATTTTCGCAAAAACTAACTTTATGTTATTGAATAAGATATTAAATAAAATTGATTGGTTTATATTTAGCTTATTTATTGTATTGATTTTAAGCTATTTGTTTCCGCAGGGTTGTGGTAGCGGTTTTTTTAGTTTAGAAACATATTCAAAATATGGAGTATCTTTAATTTTTTTCTTTTACGGATTAAAATTAACTCCCGGTGAAATGATAAAAGGAATATCTAATTATAAGCTTCATTTACTTGTTCAAATTACAACTTTCTTAATTTTTCCATTAATAACAATAAGTGCAAAACCTTTATTTTTTACAGATAAATATCAATTATTATGGATGTCTTTATTTTTTCTTTCGGTTTTACCATCTACGGTTTCATCTTCGGTGGTAATGGTTTCTTTAGCCAAAGGAAATATTCCGGGTGCTATATTTAATGCAGGACTTTCAGGGCTGATAGGTATAATAATTACTCCTTTATGGATAGGTTTTTATTTTAATAATGTACTTAATGATTTTGATTTATCGGTTAGTATTATTAGCTTATTAATTAGAATTTTATTACCTTTAATATTAGGGTTATTATTAAGTAAATATTTTAGAGTTTACACATATAAATATAATAAATATTTGACAGTTTTTGATAAATCCGTAATATTATCCATAGTTTATAATAGCTTCTCGAAATCATTTAGCAATGATGTTTTTTCTGACTTTAATTTATTCTCAATTTTACTTATAATTCTACTTTCTATAGTTTTGTTTTTTGCAGTTTATGGAATAGTTTATTTTATTTCGGGCAAACTAAATTTTTCTGTTTCGGATAGAATAACAGCTTTGTTTTGCGGTTCTAAAAAATCACTTGTACATGCAACGGTTTTTTCAAGTGTTATTTTTAACGGGATAAGTTCTCAGGGCATTTTTTTATTGGCAATAATGATATATCATCCTTTTCAACTTTTTGTAGTTAGCTATATTGCACAAAAATATGGCAAACGAGGTTAAAATAGTATAGGATAAAAATTAATATTAAAAATTATAAAATTTATTGTACTTAATAATAATTTTTTCAAATATTATTATTATTTTGCAACAAAATTAATAATATTGATTTGGTTTTTAATTATAAAGTTAATATTTATAATTTTAAAATAGGAATTTATTAAAAAAAGCAATTTAATTATTTTAACAAATATGTTTAATCTTTTAGTCTTAATTTTAGGCTAATTTTAACTTAGAATTATTATGATTACAAATCTATTTTGGTTGATACCTGTGTCTTCTATTATAGCATTGGTATTTGCAAGACTCTTTTTTAAGAGTATGATGAAAAATTCGGAAGGTACCGAAAAAATGGCAGAAATTGCTCAGTATGTAAGAGATGGAGCTATGGCATATTTAAAGCGTCAATACAAAGTTGTGGGTATTGTATTTATTGTATTGCTTGTGTTGTTAACAATCTTAGCATACATGGGCGTTCAGAACCCGTTTGTTCCTATTGCATTTCTTACCGGAGGTTTCTTTTCGGGTTTATGTGGATATTTAGGAATGAAAACAGCAACTTACGCTTCAGCTCGAACCGCTCATGGAGCTTCACAAAGCCTTAATAAAGGATTAAAAATTGCATTTAGAAGTGGAGCCGTAATGGGATTGGTTGTTGTAGGTTTTGGCTTGTTAGATATTTCATTATGGTATTTGTTATTAACCAAAGTAGTATATACGGCAGAACATATCCAAAACGGACTTTCATTTATGGGACTTGACTTAGTGCGTGCAGGAATGGAAGAATCACATAAATATATAGAAATTACGGCTACTATGCTTACTTTTGGTATGGGTGCATCTACTCAAGCTTTATTTGCTCGTGTGGGTGGAGGTATTTATACTAAAGCTGCTGATGTAGGTGCCGATTTAGTAGGAAAAGTAGAAGCGGGAATTCCGGAAGACGACCCTCGTAACCCAGCCACAATTGCTGATAACGTAGGCGATAATGTAGGCGATGTTGCAGGAATGGGAGCCGATTTATATGAATCTTATTGCGGTTCCATACTTGCTACAGCTGCTTTAGGTGCAGCTCTTAGTAGTTCAACCGATGGAGATGTTACAACAAAAGTTGTTGCCCCTATGCTTGTGGCTGCAATAGGTATATTACTATCGATAATAGGTATATTTATGGTTAGAACAAAAGAAGATGCCACACCTAAAAGTCTTTTAAATTCTCTTTTGATTGGAACAGGAGGTAGTTCTGTTTTTATTCTTATAGCAATAGCTGTAATGGCTTATTTTGATTGGATTTCTTGGGGAATATTCGGATCCGTTGTTTCCGGATTAGCTGCAGGGGTTATTATTGGTCAAGGAACAGAATATTACACCTCCGACGGATATAAACCTACTCAAGGTATAGCAAAACAAGCTCAACAAGGACCGGCAACTACAATTATAGATGGTGTGGCTGTGGGTATGTATTCTACTTGGATTCCTGTGGTAACAATAGTTCTTGGCATTATTGGAGCTTATGGCTTTGCAGGAGGATTTACTAATTTTGCGGCAGGTGTTTATGGAATTGGATTTGCTGCCGTGGGTATGTTATCTACTCTTGGTATTACTTTAGCTACCGATGCTTTTGGACCTATTGCTGATAATGCCGGAGGAAATGCAGAAATGGCTGAACTCCCCGAAGAAGTTCGTAATCGTACCGACGCCCTTGATATGTTAGGAAACACTACTGCAGCAACAGGTAAAGGGTTTGCTATTGGTTCGGCAGCTTTAACCGCTATGGCTTTGGTTTCGGCATACATTGAAGAAATTCGTATATGGCTTAATAAAGCAATTATAAGTGGAGAAACCATTATGCAAAATTCCGTTCAATTTATTAATAATAGTACAGATATAGTTGCAAAAGGAGTTAAAGGTATAGTTATTTCTGAAGCTACTTTAAAAGATTTTGGAGAATTTTATAATCTTTCCATTTTTAATCCTCTGTTATTGGCAGGTTTATTCACCGGTGCTATGATGGCATTTGTATTTTGTGCTATGACAATGAAAGCTGTGGGTAGAGCAGCCGGTTCTATGGTTGAAGAAGTTCGTCGTCAGTTTCGTGAAATTCCGGGAATATTGGAAGGAAAGTCAAAGCCTGAATATGCTAAATGTGTGGCTATATCTACACAAGGAGCTCAAAGAGAGATGTTGCTTCCCTCATTATTAGCTATTATTGTACCTATATTAGTAGGAGTATTGCTTGGAGTTGCCGGAGTTGTTGGTTTATTGATGGGAGTCCTTACTACAGGATTTACCTTGGCTATTTTCTTAAATAATGCCGGTGGTGCTTGGGATAATGCTAAAAAATATATTGAAAAAGGAAACTACGGAGGTAAAGGTTCCGAAGCTCATAAAGCCGGAGTTGTTGGAGATACAGTTGGTGATCCTTTTAAAGACACTTCAGGTCCGTCGTTAAATATTCTTATTAAATTAATGACTATGGTAAGTGTAGTAATGGCAGGTTTAACGGTGGCTTATTCTTTATTTTAAAAAAATATAATAATTTTTTGT
>PDWI01008640.1_pt1 | contig 11940 bp, 7 predicted proteins | sample 1430891 | NCBI WGS metagenome assembly PDWI01 (sample SAMN01162508, study PRJNA174530) | Oral metagenome, whole genome shotgun sequencing project. | biome: Marine environment; feature: Marine mammal; material: Swab sample of the gingival sulcus; isolation source: swab sample of gingival sulcus...
CGGACTACCTACAAAATGTTCAACTGTTCTGTACAATATCACAGGATTGAGATACTGTAATTCAAAGCCATTATCTCTACTCAAAATTACCGTTTCAAAAAGCCCAATTTCAAAATTTTTGAAAGCATTAAAGCTTAAATAGTGGGTAGCCATATACTTTTTAGGAATAATTTTGTCCCCGGGCTGATCTAAATGTCCATCAGCAGCCAATTCTGCAAAAATATTTTTATAATGAAACTTCCATATTTTCGTGTCAAAATTTAGATAAAAATAATTGTGCCCATAATCCGATAAAAATAGAGACCTCACGCCATTGCCCAAGAAAAACTTACCATGACCAAACTGTGCACTTATACTTTTTGTGAGATTGAAGCCTACATATGCTTGTGCATTGAGGAAATCATACCCCTGCAGTTCGTCAAGAACACTACTCTTAAAAGTTTTGTAAAATCCTTGCCCGGGAATAGCTTTATCCCTTTCAATCCTTCTAACGATGTGAGGAAGAAAGGCTTTTTGTGTCTCGAATAATGATGTATAAAAGTATACTTTATTATTAAATAAGCCCGATATTTTGAAACCTCTTGTATTCTCAAATAAATTGCTTTTATTTTCTAAATCTCTACCGAAGTTAAGATAAACAACAGGATCTATTTTTACAAAAAAGTCTTCATTTGAAAAGCTCAAAAACGAAGATGATGTCTTATAGAAGTATTTTAATATTCCGTTTTCCTTTTCTTCTATTCTTGAAGATAATGAAAATAAATCCTTATCTTTAGCAATGTAATTAATTAGGTCGATATTATCTTCAATTATGTAGTTTATAGATTCATTATCGCTATTTGATAACTCTTCGTCACTATTGATTACATTTTTTAAATCGAGGAAAATATCATCTAAATTATATGGTTTTACTGACGTATGTAACCTGAATTTATCACCGTATTTTATTTGCAATCGATTTATTATCCTATCCGTCTTACTATTTCCCATGACAGATATGGTTTGTCCAAAGGAGTAATTAAAAATCAAAATCAAAAATACGCCTTGTAAAATTTTTTTCATTTTTTCTATTTTTCATTTTTTTCTATCTCTCTAGCTTCTATTTCACATCCCATATCTTTTTCCAAAAGCTCCTTATCTCCCATATATACTAGAGTAGATTTGTCTTTAACCTCAATAAGTTCTAAATCGGCAGGAATTATATTTAATCTATTTTTTCCATCTAAGAAAAACAGAGGAATAGTGTATTTACACTCATTTATTTTATTAAAGATATCATAAAAATGCTCTTTACTATCTACCTCTATCTCGTAAATAAATGGGTGGTCTCTTGCTATTTCAACCATGTTGATAAAGTCATCATTGAATGAAAAGATATCTTCTAAATCTTTTATCTTTTCAGTTTTAGATTGTTTAAGCTCTTCAGCAGTGATAAGTCTGTATGTTCCTTGCTCTCCGAATTTATCTACATATTTTTCCATAACGAACTTATTCACATCTGAACTTGCGGTAAACGCCAAAATGTAACCGATATCATTCAATTCTACTATTTCTCCCAATTCATCATTGAAAAGATCTACTTCCAAGGCTTCTAAACCGGCATTTTTAGCCCTCTCAATAGCCAGCTTATTTTGATCTACCAATACTGCATGCTTGCCCTTTTCATTTAGATATTTAGATATAAGTCGAGAGGCTTTATTAGCACCACATATAAGAACACCATCAGGATTATCGATGGATACGCCAAGTTTTTTCGCTATAAATTTTGCAGTACTCGCATTAATCAATACTGTTCCAAGTACTACCATAAATACCAAAGGTGTAAGATATTCCGCTCCCGGAACAACTCCTGTTAGCTTCATTCCAAACAATGAGGCGATACCGGCTGCAACTATTCCTCGGGGTCCAACCCATGATATAAACAATTTTTCATTTGTATTTAAACCGGATCTAAAGGTGCTTATGAAAACCATTAATGGACGTATAACCAGTATCAATATTAAGAATAGTAGGGCAACTCTCCAAGTAAAAATATACTCTAAGTCTTTGATGTCTATATTAGCGGCAAGCAAAATAAACAATATGGAAATAAGGATAAGCGTAAGAGATTCCTTAAAATGTAAAATTCCCTTTAAGTGTTCCAATTTGAAGTTCGCAAGAACCATTCCCATGACTACTACCGATAAAAGCCCCGATTCTTCAGCAAGAAAATCCGAAGCCACAAATACTCCCAATACCAACCCGAGGGTTAGTATGTTGAGCAGATATTCAGGTACTAGCTTAAATTTTATCAAGAATCTTAAGGCATAAGCTGCCGTAAAGCCGACACTAAATCCGGTTATCATTGTTTTTGCAAATGTTTGGAATGCGTGTTCCCTGATAAATTCCTCTTGATGAGCACCTGCCATTATAAATTCAAAAAACATAATCGCCACCAATGCTCCAAAAGGATCAACTAATATTCCTTCCCATTTCAAAATAGCTCCAACATTTTTTTTGAGTGATATATTTCGTAATATAGGTGCTATCACCGTAGGTCCGGTAACAATAATTAAAGAAGCAAAAAGCAAAGAGATCGTCCAGTTAAGACCGACTATATAATGGGTAAAGATAGCTCCCCCGGTAGTGGTGATAATAATCCCCCAAAACAACATTTTCATAATAACGGAACCTATTCCCTTTATCTCTTTTAGTTTCAAAGTCATTCCCCCTTCAAATAATATTATACCGATAGAGAGGTTTACAAAAGCGAACAACAAATCGCCGGGAAACAACCCGTGGTCTATGCTTTCATTGTAAACAGGTTCTATCCATTTGTGCCCACCGTGCGTAAAATAGGTGGATATAGGACCTACAATAAGACCTATTAGTATTAAAGGAAGAATGGCCGGAACCTTTGTCTTCCAAGCAAACCATTGAGCCAAAATACCCAAAACAATAATAGCGGCTAATTCGTACATAGTAATATTATTTTATTAAATTAATGTTAAAAATAGTATATAATAATACAACAGTCTCCAAGTTTTATAATCCTGTTGTATCTTCCTCAAAACCCTCTTCTTCAAATTCTTCTTCTTCAAATTCGTCCATAAGAACTTTTTCTTTTATTCTTTCTTCCAATTCTTCCTCAGGATTTTGTTGTTTATATTTTGTGCAATCTATCATGTCAAGATATCTATTATCATCAGGCAATTTGAATCTTTTATTAATATTCAAATCTATTGCAGTGTCTCTTTCTATTTTGTATAAGAAATTTTGCACTTCCGGTCTAGCGACCACGTAACCTTGTCCTTCGTCCAAAGTGTAGAAACGAACCCATTTTTCATCTCCTCCTGTCCATACTCCTGTTACTATATTAGGAGTTATAGACATAAACCATCCGTCGGCATAGTCATTGGTAGTTCCCGTTTTTCCTCCTACTTCTGACCTTATGCCATTTATTTGGAATCTTCCGGCAACATTATTTTTCAACATATCCACCATTATGTAATTGTACATAGAATTCAAAGCTCTCTTTTGTTTAGGTACGTAGTTGTATAATACTTTCCCCATCTTATCTTCAATACGTGTTACAAAAATTGGTTCAGTATATATACCATCATTGGCGAAAGTACCGTAAACACCTATCATCTCAAGCAAGGAAAGGTCGGCAGCACCTAGAGCTATTGAAGGTACTTCGGGTAAAAGTTTTGCACCATTAACAATTTTATCAACTTCTATTCCCATGTTTTTTGCTAAGTCGCGAATTACACGCATATTACCAAGCTCTTTTACCAATTTCACGGTTATAGAGTTCTTTGAATAGAGTAGTCCTTGATATAGATTGTATTTATTTCCGGTAAATCTATTAACGGCATTTGCAGGAGACCATTCCTCGGTAAGATAAAAATTACCCTCTCCCGGAACTATACTGTATTGTATGTCTTCAAATTCTTGACAGGGAGAAAGGCCTTGTATCGAAATTGCCGAAGCATAAACTATTGGTTTGAACGTAGAACCAACCTGTCTTCTATTATTTACGTGGTCAAACTTAAAATATTTGAAACCTACACCACCAACCCAAGCTTTTATATAACCATTGGAGGGATCCATTGCTAAAAGTCCGGTTTGCATATGGCGAAGATGATACATAATAGAATCCATTGGAGACATCACCGTGTCGGTTTCCATATTCTTATTGTATGCAAATACTTTCATAGGAATCTTTGTCGAAAACGCTTTATCCTTTTGTTTTTGAAATAAATTCCATTTTTCTTCATATTCTTTCCATAAAGAACTATTCAAAAACTTATTTAGCTTTTTGATACTCTTTTTTTGGATTATTCCCTCTTCTTGAAGTTGCTGAAGGTTTTTATTTCTTTTCTTAACTTCAATTAATCCTATCGAAGCTTTTTCGTTGAGCGTAAGTCCTCCAAATTTTTTACTTATTTTTGCTAAAATGTCAGCTAATGTTCTTTTTTTGATATTTTGGTATCTTTCAGAATTTATAACTCTATTTTCGACAGAGTACTTTCTAATTTTTTCTTGTTTATTACTTTTTAACTCATATTTCAACGGATCCATTCCTCTCCAAGCTTTCCAATATCTCTTTTGTATTATTTTCATATGATCAAATACAGCTTTTTCGGCATTGCGCTGATAATCCATATCCAAAGTAGAGTATATCTTTAATCCATCGGTATATATATTGTATTCCGTGCCGTCGTTTTTAACTATGTTTTTTTCTCTAAATAAGTTTTTAACCCATTTTTTCAGTTCCATCCTAAAATAAGGCGCAGGTCCTAAATCGTGAGCTTCCTTATTGAAGCCACTGATGTCAATATCTTTGTTTTTTAGGGTGTCTAAAGACTCTTGAGATAGAAAATCGTATTTGTTCATTTGACTAAGGACAATGTTTCTGCGCTGTTGTGCTTTCTCAATAAAACGCTTAGGATTGTAGAGTGCCGGATTTTTGAGCATTCCTACAAGAGTTGCCGCCTCGTTTATATTCAAATCCCTTTGGTCTTTTCCAAAATATATATGCGAAGCTGCTTGAATACCGTGAGCACCATATATAAAATCGAACTTATTGAGATACATCATCAATATCTCTTCCTTGGTGTAAGACCTTTCAAGCATTACTGCTGTTATCCATTCTTTGAATTTTACTTTCACTAACGCCCAAATTCTTCCTACTTTTGAAAGTCCGTTTAAGTTTGGTCGCCTAAAAAGTAATTTTGATAGCTGTTGAGAGATAGTACTTCCCCCTCCCGAACTGTCTTTTCCCAGAAGAACCGTCTTGAAAAAGACTCTCGTTAAAGCCCTGAAATCAATACCCGAATGGTTATAAAACCTAGAATCTTCAGTAGAAATGAGAGCATTTTTTATATTAATATTTAGTGAATCATACACTACATTCTCCCTGTTTTCAACGTAATACTTGCCTAATTCTCTGCCTTTAGCATCGTAAACGATAGATGCCAATTTGTATTTTGGGTTCTCCAGTTGCTCAAACGTGGGCAAATTGTCATTCGATAGGTTATGGAAGAATAGCCCTGATAAAAAGACTATTAAAAATGCTAATAACCATAATGAAATAATAAAATATCTCTTCCAGCCTTGCAAGTTCTTTAAAATCATAACCGCAAAGATACGTTAAGGCACAAAATATTATAATTTTATATTAGTATTTTGCTTCTGGTTATTGATTATTTTATGAAACCGACACGATTAAAATAATTATTAAATACAAAGCATTATGATTGTAAAGCTCCAAGTTGGAAGACGGAAGTAGGCAAAGAATTGAAAAAAGCTAACGGCTAGTACGTTTGCGAAAAAATAAACAGACGAAATAATACAATTCTGAGTAGCATCTACAATAAAACATTTAATAGATAATATTTTACACAATGATATATCGCTTAAAAATATATTAATATTTTGTCTAATGTGTTAAAAATCAAAAGTTAATAAAAAATTAATATTGTTATATTGTGCTCTTTATTATTTAATTTAATAAATTTGTGTTCGGGTATTTACAGTTGAAGCGTAAGTGTCATTATCAGAAATAAAATCATTTTTTAAATAACCAAATTTCGCTTGTTGATTTATAGAAGCGGGATAATAAAACCAAACTTATTATGAAAAAAACATTACTTTTTACTATTTTTACTTTAATTGCATTTTGGGGGTATGGACAAGCAACCCTACCTATTGATACTGATTTACTCTCAAAAGGTAGTTTGCCTACGGGATTTTCAGGTAGTGGATTAGGAAAAAATTATTCTGGTCCAAAATTAAAATTTGATAGTAAAGGAGATTATTTAGTTATAAATTATACAGGGGCAGCCAATATTTTGACGTTTATGTTAGGAACAAATAATAACTTTAATGGGAACATACCTGATAAAGATCATAAATTCGTAGTTCAAGAATCTTCAGATGGAACATCTTATAATGATTTAGCTAGCTATGGAGCAGGAGATCCTAAGGGGTTACAAACGATAAGTAATATTAGTTCCGGTACACAATATATAAGATTTATATTTGATAAAAAAGCATCTGGTACCAACTTTGCCTTATATGACATAGACATTAGTGAAAAAACGCCTTTGCCAATAGCTCTTGCTTCATTTAATGCGACTCTTAAAAATGATAGGGTAAATGTTGAGTGGGCTACTGTGACGGAAGAAAACAACGACTATTTTGTAGTGGAGTGGAGTGCTGATGGTGTAGGTTTTACTGAATTAAGTAAGGTGAATAGTGTTGGTTATAGTAGAGAAGAAGTAGAGTATTCATATACTCATACCAATCCTGTTAAAGGCTACAACTACTATAGATTGGCACAGTACGATGAAGATGGTAGAAGCCAAAAATTTGATGTGGTTTCAGTCTTATTCGAGCAAAAACTAGATTCTAAGATGTACATCAATCCCAACACCGTATATAGTAATCTAAAAATAGAGTTTAGTACTCCGGTAGTCAATGGAAGATTACATATTTACGATACACAAGGAAAGCTTATGAGCAGTTCTATATTGGCAAGTGGTATAGATGTGTTTAATTTTGATGTATCATCATTGCCAACAGGGCAATATATCGTAAAATACCTAGATAATAATCAGATGGTGTCGGAGCGATTTTTGAAGAAGTAAATTAAATTTCACTTGACGTGAAATTAGTCGGAAGTCGGAAGACAGAAGCGAAATAAATAATTAAAGCCTTGGGTTAATAGCTCAGGGCTTTTTTATGGGGGAAGTTAAAATAGGAGTTGTGTAATATATTAATTGTTTATAATAGATTAATTATAAGTGTATTGTTTTACAGTGAGTTTTAAATATTTTTATATTTTTTTGATATGATTTTTGTGGAAAAAGTTGCATAGAGAGTCTTTATTAATAATAAAAAAAAATAAATAGATGAAAAAAGCATTATTTCTTACTATTTTTACTTTATTGGTATTTGTGAGCTACGGACAATGGACAACAGCAGTTGTAGACCATTTCAATGATTTTCCGACTGGTTTTGCTCAAAATGGCTTTGGTAAAATAGGAGTTGGTGGAGAAACAGGAGGCGTTACTGATTGGTGTGCTGCTTCTACAAACCCTAAAACTACCGATTATGTATCTAGAAAGGTAACGTTGTCAAAGGGATGTAAATATAGATTTTCGTATATAATGAAGCGTATTTTATCCCAAGAAAGTAGAGTTATCCTTAAATATGGGAAGGATATTGGAACAGGAGGAACAGTGGTATCTCAGGAGATTGCAGTTCCGTATGCGATAACCAATCATGGAACCCGATTTTATAGTGATGAAATTATTGGAGATGGAGATGATTATTATTTGAAGGTTGTTGTAACTAATGATGCAAATTGGTTAGGTGCCGGATTAAAAATAGATGGTTTCCTATTAGAGATAGGAGAAAGTCCCATAGAGAGTATTACGGTAACGAATAAGGGAGAGTGTAGTGATAACGGTACGCCTAATGATAATACTGATGATTTTTACACAGCGGATGTCACTGTTACGTACAGCGGTATTCCGCCACAATCGGGAAGTTTAAATTTGTCAGGAGCAGGTGTTGTGGGAGGGAATATTTCTTTCAGTACATTCGGAGCTTCTAGCACAACAATAACGGGAGTACTCCTAAAAGCTAATTCTAACGATATTGAAATAAAAGCACAATTTGGTATTGATTCGGATTGTTCTTATACGGAAACTGTTATAGGCTCACAATTAGAGCCTTGCTCAAATGCAATGCCAATAAGACTATTTTCTTTTAACACAGTTACAGAAAATGATAAAGTAAATGTGAATTGGGTAACAGCGACAGAGGAGAACAATGACTATTTTGTAATTGAGTGGAGTACTAATGGTATAGACTTTGTTGAATTAGATGAGGTAAACAGCTGTGGCAATAACGGAGAAAAGGTTGAATATTCTTATGCTCATACAAATCCTGTTAATGGCTATAATTATTACAGATTGGTACAATATGATAAGGATGGCAGAAGTGAAATATTTGATGTTGTTTCAGTTTTGTTTGAGCAAAAAGAAAATACTAAGATGTACATAAACCCTAATATTGTGTGTAGCAATTTGAAAATAGAGTTTAGCACTCCGGTAGTAAACGGTAAATTGTATATATACGATACTCAAGGAAAACTGTTCAAGAGTACGGCATTATCACGTGGTATAGACTTTATAAATTTTGATGTATCATCATTACCAACAGGTCAGTACGTTGTAGAGTACTTGAATAACAGCAAGGTGATAACAGAGAGGTTTTTGAAGGAGTAAAAGTATTTTAATGGTAATATACTAGGAGCAAGGCGGTGAGTTTTCTTTACGCTCTCTGTGGTGATTTCGCCCCTGAGAGTAAGAGAACTGCTTATTGTGCTGTTCACTGCACCCTTCGGTTAAAAGATAGTAAACCGAGGTGCTCCTCAGGGCGAAATAATAGTCTTAACTGATAACTTGAATAAGCTAAAAACTAAGGGCAAATAACCAACAGCTGATATTATTTGCTCTTTCTTCTTTTTATTTCCTGTTTTATCAAGTCTAGTTCTCTTGTTGTTTGTCCTTCTACCGAAGTATTTTCTTGTGCCCTTCTTATCAAATAAGGAATTACTTGTTTCACCGGACCGTAAGCTATGTATTTTTGTATATTATAACCTTTTTTTGCCATTACAAAACTTATATTATCGCTCATTCCTTTCAATTGGGCAGTATAAACTCTCGGATGATTTTTGGGTATGCTGTTTTCTTCCATTAATTTTGCGAGATAATTACAGCTATATTCATTGTGTGTGGCAGTACACAAGAACAGATTGTCTATATTTTCAATACAGTATTTCAACCCTTTATTATAGTTTTCGTGAGTAGCCTCTATGGACTCACAAATTGGATTTGGATATCCCATCTCTCTTGCTCTTTCTGTCTCCTTTTCGAGATATGCACCTCTTACCAGCTTCAATCCGGGTATATAATTATTTGCAATTCCGTGCTCAACACTTTCTTTTAAAAAATCCACTTTTGACTTAACATACAATTGTAATCCATTGATGATAGTAGGGAAGGTTTTATTATATTCTGCGCTAAGTTCAAAGGCAATTTTGTTAATCGCTGTTTGTATCCAAGTTTCTTCGGCATCAAGATGGAGGCTTACCTTGTTTTCCATTGCTGCTTTGGCAAGATCTGATAGCCTTTTCATTCCATTGTTATATTTCACTCTTTCATCCGGATTTAGTTCTGCTCCTTCGTTTATTTTTTCTAATAAATCGTGAGCCATTAGTCCGGAGGGTTTGCAACTAATCGTGGTTATGCTTTTATTCTGAATAGCAAATTGCAATGTTTTGTGTAGATATTTGGCAGTGTTGTCAAACTCTTCCTCACTGTATTTACCCTCTACTCCGTAATTTAGAATAACATCTATGCCATATTTTTTCATTATATCTACACTTTTGTTTACTTCATCTATAGTTTCTCCCCCACAGAAATGTTGATAAACTGTGTTTTTAAGAATAAATGAAATAGGCAAATTCAATTTTAGTGCTAACAGTGTAGCTTTAGTCCCTAAATTAACTAAAGTAGGATTACTCATTTTGTCAAATACAAAATGGGCATTTTTTAGTTGCTTGTCGGATAGGTATTCAAATGCTATTCTCGTGTCATCAAAATTCATAATGCTATTAGGGCTCATTCGATATAATTATCAGCGTTATAAAATAATAATAAAACAGACACACAAAAATATATAAAAATTTTGTAGGTGATCACATATTTGTATTCTATTTTTGCTTTAGGCTATAATTTTTTGCTGTTAAAATAAGCATAGAAAGAGAGAATAGGAAATGATTTAGATTAACCTGTAATTTAATTTAGAGTTGCTCTTAAATTTATATTTAGGTATTAGTAATAGCTGAACATTACTTCCACAGCTCCACCATTATTTATTGTTTTTCTGAAATAAACTTCGGGATATTGGTTGAGTAAATAGTCAATTTCCATTTTCAACGCGCCAATTCCCTTACCATGTATAATCGTTATTGTTGCGCGCCTTCTTTCAATCGCTTTTTCTATAAATTCCTTCGCGGTTTTTATCTGATAATTCAGAATAATCTCTGTTCTCTGATTTATCATTGAAGGTGCTAATGTCTCTATGTGCAAATCAAGAGGTAAATCAAAATTTATCTTTTCACTTTTTGCTTTGGCATGATACTTATTTTTTGGCTTTGAAATAGTGGTCTTAGGTATATCTTTATCATCCAACAGCTCCAAATCGCGTGCTGCTACCAAAAACAATTTATCATTTACTTTTACTTTGGCTTTTCCATTGACTTCTCCCTCAAACTTACCGATTCTTCCGGACGAAATAATTTTCACCCAATCACCTATCCAAAAATCTTTCATAATACAATCAATCAAAAAGGGTATTTGTTCCTGTATCGTATTTGGAAACGCCAAGATGGTTGTATGCCTTGTCAGTGGCGATCCTGCCCCTTGGAGTTCGTTGTATAAATCCTTCCATTATCAAGAAGGGTTCGTAAACTTCTTCGAGTGTGCCTCCTTCTTCTCCCACTGCTGTGGCTATTGTTGACATTCCGACTGGTCCGCCTTTGAACTTATGGACTATAGTACTCAGAATTTTATTGTCCATTTCATCGAGTCCATACTCATCTACGTTCAAAGCATTAAGCGCAAATTTAGCTATTTCTACGTCTATTACGCCATTGCTTTTTATTTGTGCAAAATCTCTCACTCTTCTTAGTAGAGCATTAGCTATTCTGGGGGTTCCTCTGCTTCTTCTCGCTATTTCGGTAGCTCCTCCGTCTGTCATTTCTACATTTAATATTCCGGCACTTCTAAAAATTATTGATTTTAGTGTTTCAGCATTGTAGTAATCGAGATGAAAAGTGATACCAAATCTCGCTCTCATAGGAGCTGTCAGCAATCCCATTCTGGTTGTGGCACCAACCAAAGTGAAAGGCTCTAAATCTATTTGAATACTTCTGGCATTAGGACCCGAATCGATCATAATATCGATTCTATAATCTTCCATTGCTGAATACAAATACTCCTCCACTACATTATTGAGCCTGTGTATTTCGTCTATAAAAAGAACATCATTTGCCTGTAAGTTGGTAAGCAATCCGGCTAAGTCTCCGGGTTTCTCAATCACAGGACCTGAAGTAACTTTAATATTGGCTCCCAATTCATTAGAAATGATAAAAGAAAGAGTCGTTTTACCCAAGCCGGGAGGTCCGTTGAGTAAAACATGATCCAGAGCTTCTCCTCTAAGCTTTGCTGCCTCGATAAATACTTTTAGGTTGTCAACAACTCTCTTCTGTCCCTTGAAATTAGAAATTTCTTTGGGTCTTAGAGCTTTATCGATTTGCTTATCTTCCTTAGAAAAAGAAGCTCCGGTCGCATCTAAATTAGGATTAAACATAGAATATTA
>PDWI01008641.1_pt1 | contig 11940 bp, 9 predicted proteins | sample 1430891 | NCBI WGS metagenome assembly PDWI01 (sample SAMN01162508, study PRJNA174530) | Oral metagenome, whole genome shotgun sequencing project. | biome: Marine environment; feature: Marine mammal; material: Swab sample of the gingival sulcus; isolation source: swab sample of gingival sulcus...
TGCAAAGTCAAGGTTTTCTTTAGTAACACCTACATAAGGAACACGAACTGCTTTAAGTTCATCAAGTTTCCACTCAGTTCCATCAAGAGGATCTTTTCCATTTGCAACGTTAGTTGCAAGTTCAACTGTTGCTCTACCTTGGTTTCCAGCATCGTTAAGTACTGTACCAACAACTTTACCTTCTTCGATTTGAGTTAACATATCAGGGATAGCGTCAACACCAACTACAGGCATGAATTTGTCGCCTTCGAAGTATCCAGCACCTTGAAGTGAGTTAAGAGCTCCAAGAGCCATACCATCGTTGTTAGCGATTACGAATTCAATTCCGTCACCATGCTTTGATAACCAGTTGTCCATAAGCTCTTTAGCTTTAGTTCCATCCCACATAGCTGTTTGAAGTTCAAGTTCTTCAACTCCGATTCCAGCTTCTTTGATTTTTTCTACACTGTACTTAGTTCTAGCTTCTGCATCTGGGTGTCCAGGCTCACCTTTAAGAAGTACATATTGCATTTTACCGTCGCCATTTTTATCCCATTCTGGGTGATCTTTCCAAGCTTTAGCAATAAGTTCACCTTGAATCTCTCCAGATTCAGCTGATCTTGTTCCAACATACCAAACTTTATCATATGAGTTCATATCTTCTGGGCTTGGCTCTTTGTTAAAGAATACTACTGGGATATCTTTAGCTTTTGCTTTTTCGATAATTGTAGCAGCACCTTGAGGGTTAACTAGGTTGATTGCTAAAGCATCAACACCTTTTTGTAAGAAAAGGTCAACTTGCTCGTTTTGCTTACCTTGGTCGTTTTGTGAGTCTTCAAGTTGAATCTCAACTTTACCTTCAGCACTCTTTTGGATCGCTCTTCTTACGAATGACATAAAGTTGTCATCATACTTATAAATTGTCCCACCAACTTTTTTAAGTCCAGTAGACTCTTCTTTTTTAGCTTCTTCTTTTTTCGCTGTATCATTTCCGCATGATGCAAATAATGATACTACTAATGTTAATGTTAATAACATCGCAAATACTTTTTTCATTTTCTACCTCCGTGATAAAAATTATTTTCTACTCGCTCATTATACTACATATTTACATATAAAACAGTAAAATATCAATGATTTTTTATAGAAAATCAATGATATATCACTTTATAAGTTCTATTATTCTAACGGAAATATTATTTTTTCTATATTTTTATCAAATAAATTATCTTTATTTACAATATAATAATAATCCATTTTTTTACGCTTTTTACCTATTATCTCTGACAAAGCTCTATATCCATAGGCATAATTATTTATAGCATAAACCTTGTCTATATTTCCTTCATCTATATTTTTCGCTATTTCCAAGGACATATTTACACCGATTATTTCCGTTCCTTCTAGAAATTTTCTACACTCAGCCAATCCCATAAGCGACTTTTCATCCAAACAAATAATAGCATCTGGATATTCATCTTCATTTTCCAAATTATCTCTAACTATTATTGGATATACCTGAGACTCGGAAGAAGTATTAAGGTAAGTCCTTATCTTTATCCTATTACCAATCTCTTTTTGTATCATTTTCATAATGTTATAAGATTCTACAAAGGCGTCTTTACTTATATAGATATCCACATTTTTTGTTTTTTCCGAAAAATCATCCACAATTAGTCTTGAGATATCCTCATAATTCGGTCCTATATATTCTACATTTGAAGATAAACTAACTTTTTCATTTATCAAAAATATCTTCTTATTTGCACCCTTTAATTCATTTAACTCTTCAAACATTTCCAAGCTAGAAATAGGATATAAAATAATTCCATCCGCATTACTCGACAAGGCTTCTTCTAAAAGCAATTTTTGACTCCTTACATCCTTCTCATAATCAGGCGCTAAAATTTTTAAACTTACACCATACTCATCCGCAGCACTTTTAGCACCCTTTAGTATAGCAGTCTGCTCATACCCGTATTTACTTCTATTTATCAGATAAACGTTTTTCTGTCCATCACTGCGTTTTATTTGATTACCAAGCATTATAAAAAGGATGGCAAATACAAAAGCTACAATCATCAAAGAAACTCTATTTTTCATCGCTTTCCTCCATCATAGGCTGATAAATGTATACAGTAGTACCCACATCTTCCTCGCTATCAATAAACACTGCAAAGTTTTCTCCATAAGCAAGCTTAATTCTTTCCCTTACATTATTAACTCCAACACCACTACCCGATTTGCTCTCAAGTTCAGGAGAACCTTGATTAAGCATAGCAAGAGTATTTTCGGTCATACCAATACCATTATCCTGTATTTCAAAAACTAATCTTTCTTTATCTCTATAAGCTTTTATCAAAATCTCTCCTTTTTCCATTAAATTCTCTATACCATGATACAATGCATTTTCAACTATTGGCTGAATAAGTAATTTCAAGGTACAACATTTCTCTAAACCACTCTCTATTTCCAAGTCAAAATCAAATCTATTTTTATACCTTATTTTTTGAATCAAAAGATAATTCCTAACATGTTCAAACTCACGCTCAACAGTAATAATCCTCTTTCCTTTACTAATACTTATTCTAAAAAGTCTAGCCAAGGCACCAACCATATCTATAACTTCTTCTTTCGACCCATTTTCTGCCATCCACATTATTGAGTCTAAAGTATTATACAAAAAATGGGGGTTAATCTGCGCTTGTAATGCATTAAGTTCGCTCTTTCTCTTATTCTTTTCTTTTATTTCGTTTTGTTTGACTAGTTCCTGAACAGTCTCTATCATATCGTCAAAGGTTCTAGATAAGGCTACTACCTCCTTTTCACCTTTCCTCATATTTGCCCTTACACTAAAATCACCCTCTGATACCTTATCCATAGTCTTACTTAATGTATTTATAGGTTTTGAAATTTGCCAAGAAATAAACCAAGTCACAATTATTATTATAAGAAGTGCCAACGGAAGACTTGATATAACATCAATAAGTATATCCTTATTACCCTTTAACAGGTTATCCATATACGTAACACCGACCACTTTCCAATCGACAAAAGAAATCCCCCTCTCCATATATATTGCATTTTCCTCGCTAGGTATTTCACCTAAGGATGCAATATAAGCCTGATATGGATGATATATGCACTCACCTCTATTATTAACCATATAAATAGAACCACTACCACCCAAATTTATATCTGATAAAATTCTGGTGAACGGTTCTAATTTCATATCTACATTAACTATCATCGGCCTTTTACCATCGCTCATTTCAAGCCTTTTACCATAGCTAATAACCCACTCATACTCATCTTTATAAACACCCTGTATTCTAGGTTCACTAATAGTAACGAAGGTAGTATCCTCAATTAATTCTTTATATTTTGAGATATATGACACTTCATAATCTTCTCTTATCTCATCTTTTGGAACAACAAATAAAAGATTGCCCTTTTCATCAAAGGCAGAAATAGACATTACATTTATCTTATTAGAAAATAAGATATTTAACTTGGTCAAAAAAGAATCACTTATTTCTTTTTCTTCATTTGCTATCTCACTAATCTCTTCGTGTATTTTTATACCCTCGCTTATATACTCCTCTACATTTATTGCTAATTGGTCTAATATCTGCGAGGAGAACGTGCTAGCATTGTCAATTATTTCATCACTAAACTTCCCATAAATATTGGTACCTACGTAAAGCATTGACACGACAGCTATTAGTATACTTGATACAGCAATGATAAATTGTAATGAATAATTTCTCTTTAACATATCTACTTTCTCTTACTTTTCCTATACTCCCTAGGACTAATTCCAACCGCTTTTTTAAATGAAAATGCAAAATAACTAGATGAGGAAAATCCCGTTTCCATAGCTATATCACTACTTTTAAGTTCAGAGTTAACCAATAATTCCTTAGCTTCTTCAATCCTCAATTCCAATATGTATGAATTTAAGCTCTTACCAATTTCTTTTTTAAAGGTACTACTCAAATAATTAGGGCTATAATGCATCTTTTCAGCAATCAATTCAACAGAAAGTTCTGGACTTTTTATCATGGATGCCACTATTTCTTTTGCCTTTCCCACTATACCTTTTCTGAGGTCTTTTCTTCTAACCGAACCTAATAAATCTATCCTCTTTGCCAATAACAATAAGCCCCTCTTAATCTCCTCATGAGACTCTTGTTTACTAATGCTTATTAAAACACTTTCTTTTAACTCATCTATTTTTTTGTCGCTTAAATCCAATTCATCAATTATCCTTACCAAAACCCCAAATATTTGAAGTTCCAAGGTCATATGTTTATTTTCTTTATCGTTGATAATCTCTACAAATATTTTTTGTAAATATTCATTAAAAGTTTCTATCTGACCTGTTCTTATAAAGGTCGATATCCTTCTAACATCAATATTCTTCATACTACTTGGATTAGTATTCTTATACTCTATATCATTTACAAAAATTATCTTGTTTGAGCCTAACATAATCTTATAATCATAAGCTCTTAATGCACTTTCTTTAGAAAAATATATCTCGCTAGAGTCACTTACGACTTCCCCAACTCCAATCGTAACTGTAACATCAAGATACCTGCTAACTCCCTGCAAAATATTATTACAAATAAAATCTAATTTTTTAAGGAAAAAAGACTCATCTTTTTCATAACAAGATTGTATTATAAAAATTGAATTATCATAAAAAAAATACTCGCCTAGGGCAAGACTCTCTTTAAGATCATCTAAAAACCTGAGCAATGACATACGTTTTAAGTTAATAGTTTCCAAGTCTTCATAACTTTCTTCATTATCTATATTAATATATAAAACTGAAAAAAGTTCACCTCGTATATCCAGATTATAATAATCTATCCACTCATCTATTTCAGATTTTGAAGCACCTTCCAAAATATTTTCAAGACACCTTTGTATAACCAACTTATACGTACTTTTATAATATCCTTTTAAGTCATCAACATTCTTTTTTAGGGACTTTTCTTCCTCAATTTTATTCTTTACATTTATTAGTATTTTGGTTAACTCATTCTTAGATATAGGTTTTAAGACATAATCTTCAACCTGCAAACTAATGCCTTTTTTTGCGTATTCAAATTCATCAAAGCCCGTAAGTATTATTATTTTTGTATACGGGTACTTTGACAATATTTTTTCTGTAAGTTCTAAGCCATTCATAAATGGCATCTTTATATCTGTTATAACTACATCAGGAACATATTTTTCAAAAAGTTCATAGGCCTCTTTTCCATTTTCAGCCTCACAAACAATTTTATAACCAAGCTGTGCCCAGTCAACATTATTTAAAACTCGACTCCTAACATCAGATTCATCATCAACTAGCATCAAATTTAACATTTTTACCTCGCCACATCTATCTAGTATTTTTATTAATTTATAGGAACTGTAGTAAGTCCAACTGTACTCATAAGTTCATAATCATCAACTGAAATATTATATTCTAATATCTTAGAAGAAAGTTCAAGCTTCTTAGAAGTCACATTTGCATTTGCCTTCTGAACATCCAAATAAACTGAAAGCCCCAAATCATATGAAAGCTTAGCTACGTCACGTCTTCTCTCCGCTAATTTCAAAGTTTCTCTAGCAACGCTTACCTTATGATAATTTATCATCATCACCATATATTTATTTATCAAATCAATCTCTAGTCCCTTTTTAGTATCGTCTAACTTTTTACCTGCTTCCTCTACGCTTAACTTTTCTTTTTTATAAATATTTCCACTAACATCATACCTAAAACGCATACCCTCTAAAGTTCTTTCTTTCATTGATTTAACATGTTTTAACAATCTTATATTGTTATTATTTTCAAGCATATCTTTCTTGCTTGCCCCTAAGGTTTTTTGACTAAGTTCAACAACCTCTAGCTTATCCGTTGGATTTATATTAGTTTTTAAATCATAACCCAAAAAGTTGTTCAGATCCATCTTAGCCAAAATCATATTTCTATTGGCATCTTGTAAAGCTAATTCAGACTCTGACAAAGCTATCTCAGCGCCAGAAGCCTCTAACTCATTAACCAACCCCAGTTCATACTTTTTTTGTAGTTCAGCAAGAGAAGCCTTCGAAAGTTCAAGGGCCTCTTTTCTTATTTCATAAACATCCTTAACATTTAAAACAGTAAAATACTTTTTCCTGAGCTTGTATTTAATATTATTAATCTCAGCTTCATAATTGTAATCTTTTTGTTCTTTACCGAAATTATAATTCATCTTTAAAATAATCTTATCAAGCTCATCATACTTACCTATGATGTAAATTGGAAAACCAGACATTTTAGATAGCTTATCTAAGTTGTCACTTTTTTCTTCATCAGAAAAATCAGCCTTATCTTTGTTAATCTCAGCAGTCTTTGCCCCACTACTCTCTTTGAGCATAAATTCACTCGCTTCTTCCAAGGTAATATTCTTAACATCTTTATCTAATATATCAAACGTTTCAAAAGCAAAACTATTAACCGTAAATAACATAATCAATAGCATATAAATTCCTAATTTTCTCATATAGTCTCCTTTATCTCTTATCTATTGTAAAATCTTAAAATTCATTCTCCCAAAACGAATTTTTCATTTTTTACTTAAAATATTTAAGCTAATATATTCTATATTATATCATAATTATTTATATAAACATATCCTTAAGATGAGTCAAATTACAAGTTATACCCCACATAATAAAAGCATTTATCTCGACTTATTATACAAAGGTTTATATCTACTACAAATATAAAGAGTCCTAAACATTAACTGCCTAGAACTCAAAAAAGTTGAGGAAAGTAGTCAAAAAAACTTCCCTCAAGCTAATCCAAACACTCTTAAAATAAATTTACTATTTAATATACTTCTTTAACACACTTGCTTTATCAGTATTTTCCCAAGGAACTTTAACATCCTCTCTACCAAAGTGACCATAAGATGCTACATCAGTATATATAGGTCTTCTAAGGTCAAGACTATTTATTATTCCTTCTGGAGTTAAGTCAAAGTTTTCTAGTATAATATCAACCAACTTTTCTTCTGAAACGACATTTGTACCATCGCAGTTTACATATACACTTACTGGTTGTGCTACACCTATTGCGTAAGCAAGTTCAATCTCACACCTTCTTGCAAGACCTGCTGCAACAATATTTTTCGCCATATATCTAGCCATGTAAGCTCCTGACCTATCAACCTTTGTAGGGTCTTTCCCACTAAAAGCTCCTCCGCCATGTGAAGCATATCCACCATAAGTATCAACTATTATCTTTCTTCCTGTAAGTCCACTATCACCCTTTGGCCCACCGACTACAAAACGTCCAGTTGGATTCACATAAACCTTAGTTTTTTCATCCATCATATTATTATCAAGGACTTTCTCAATAACTTCTCTCTTAATATCTTCAGTAATAGTCTCAAGACTAACATCAGCGTCGTGTTGAGTAGATATTACTACAGTATCAACTCTAACTGGCTTGTCGCCATCATACTCAACTGTAACCTGACTCTTTCCATCTGGTCTAAGATATTTTAACGTACCATCTTTTCTAACCTTAGTTAATTGCATAGTGAGTTTATGCGCCATACTAATTGGATACGGCATAAGTTCTGGCGTCTCATCACAAGCATAACCAATCATCATACCTTGGTCTCCAGCACCTAAAGTGTGAACCTCATCTTGTCTGTGCTCAAGGGAATTGTCAACACCCATTGCTATATCACCAGACTGCTCATCAATACTAGTTAACACCGCACAAGTATCATAATCAAAACCTATATCACTCTGAGTATAACCTATATCTTTAATTCTTTCTCTTACAACCTTTGGTATATCAACATAACACTCTGTTGTTATCTCTCCCATTACCAAAACCATACCTGTTGTAACACACACCTCACAAGCAACCCTAGCATTTGGGTCTTGTGCCAATATATTATCTAATATACTATCTGAAATTTGGTCACAAACCTTATCTGGGTGACCCTCTGTAACTGACTCTGACGTAAATAATCTTTTAGCCATTTTTTCCTCCTTAAATTCTCTAACTAGCTATAAACGGAAGCATCAAAACCCCATTCACAACCAACAAAATAATCCCCCCACATATCATAGCTCCCGCTACAACTGTTGGGAATGCCTTTTTTATATCTAACCCTATAAGCGCTGCAACTGCTGAACCAGTCCAAACCCCAGTCATTGGTAATGGAATCGCAACAAAAAGTAACAGACCTAAAAGTTCATATTTAACTATATTACTACCCTTGTCTAGGGAACGTTTTTCATACCAATCGACGAATTTTACTAAAATTCCTTTTTCTCGCATAAACTTAAAAACCTTAGGCAAGAAAAGCATTATAATTGGTGCTGGTAAAATTGCTCCAAATAAAGTAAGCACAAACGCCGAAAAATCGGAATATCCACTCGCTATTGCAAAAGGTATTGCAGCTTTTTGCTCTATAACAGGCGTAGCTGCCATAAGCATTATTAATAATGTTCTCATATTTTTTCCTACTTATTTTTTTCTTTTATCAGTATACAATGAGCAATCTTTCGCTCATTTTTACCTGCTATCTTATTTCTTATCTCGCCGTTTGCAATAATCTCCGACGAAGCTCCACCGTCAAGGTATCCGCCAGCAACTACACCATACTCTAATAGTATATCGGCACATTCCTTACCCGTAACACCCATACTCTTTCTAGTCCTACCATCAATTAATATGAAAATTAAATGATTATCCCCTGTTACACCAACTATGCTTCTCGGTTGCAAAGAATATGTAGGTCCGATAAAATCATCCACTCTCTCGGCTACATTCTTGCCATCCTCTACTAGCCAAGCCCCTAAGGTAAAACCTGTTTTCACATCTATATCCAAAGTATTTTTAAGGATAATATCTATCTTGTCTCCCATAGAAAAATCCTTATTTTTTCCTCTTATTGCGAGAACAAAAACATCTTTACCCTTTGGTATCTTTACTGGACTCTCACTAAAAATAACATCACCTACAACACCATTTTTTATAATATAATTTGTGCTTAGTTCCCTTATCCTAGTAGTCGAACCATAATAAGAGTCATAGAGTCCAAATTCGTTATTGTAGATTACTCCGTTAACATTTTTTACACTATACTCTTTGTCTTTCGTCTTAAGACTTATCTCAATATTAACATCATCTACATAAACTTTATTATCCTCATCTATAAGGAGTTTCGGCTTATCTAGCTTTGACATATGAACTACTTTACCATCTTCTATAATAGTACCAAGCGGTATTCCTAGTGGATCATAAAACATACCGTTAATTGAATAGTCTGCGTCCTTAGACATATCAGAAAGGCTCTCAAATCCATATAACTTATCAAAGGACAGTTTGTTTTTAACCTCAACAAGAGGATTATTCATATTTAAGTCTAAAACATAAATGTCTTCAGGTTTTGAATTAATCGTAACACTCTTCTCTTTATATGTAATACTGCTAATTCCTGCAGCTATAATAAACATAGTAATTGCTATTTTAGCAATCGGAAAAGCTCTCACATCTACTCCTTAAACTCTATACCTGAAACTACTTTGATTCCGTTGTCCATCATACTCTTGGTGAAAACATAATTATAAAACCCTGCCTCGTGAACATCCTTAATATCAAAAGTATCAATCAAATCTTTCAGAACGTAGACTTCGCCATCTAAATTATTCTCATTCAAATATGCTCGTAAAGTAGTCGAAAACTGATACACGCAAATATCCGTAACACAGCCAACTATCAAATAATCCTTGCCTTTTTCAAAAGGGTTAAAGGCAAGCATCCCATTAGTTGAATTCTTTCTAATCTCTTGTAAGCCTTGTTCCTTTAATTCTTCAAGTTCATCAACTAGCTGACTTTCCTTTGTTCCCGCAATACAATGAGGTGGATAGGCCTTAAACTCTTTCGCATCTTCTGGGTGATAATCCGTATAAGCAAGAGCAGTGCCCCCACTACTCAAAAACTTTTTCGCAAGCTTAGCTGTTCCTAAAATATTTTTCTCTACCCTATCACTATACAAGGCACCTTCTCTAGCAAAGCCATTATTTATATCAATAATGCAAAGCTTTGTATTTAAAAGACTTTTATTATCTAAACAAAGCTTGTCCAAATTGTCAACTGCTTTTTTCATATTTTCATACGTCTTGTCACTCGTCATAATATACCCTACTTTCCTACGACCTAAAAAACGATATTACAAATAGATTATAAACTAAATTATAAAATAAATTATAAATTTTTATACTATTTTTAGCGAAACAGCAATAATTTTTTCGATACTTTCATCATAATCTATTTCCGCCTCAAAACCATGAGCATTTTTAAACTTTAAAGTAAAAAAGAAAGTCTTATCTAAATTTTCTAAATATAAATTAATCATCCTCATAGTACAACTATGACTCACAACTGTAAAACTTTCCTTCCCAGCACTGACAACTTCTTTTATAACAGAATCTAAAGCAGTCTTAATCCTAGTGTAAAACTCATCATAGCTTTCCATTCCCTCAGCATAAATATCCTGATACCATTTATTAAACAAATCATCAAAATCAAGTTCATCAAAGGAAACTCCCTCTAAACTTCCAAAATAAAGTTCCCTAAAACCCTCTCTAAGATTTATCTTCCCATTTTCACCAAACAAAATCTGAGCTGTCGACTTCGCCCTTTTAAGGTCAGAAGAAAAATATATATCCGTTTTAGGATACAAGTCTTTTTTCTTTATTTCCTCTAACTCCAAACGTCCTTTTTCAGAAAGCGGAACATCGGTAAAGCCAACCAAGGTTCTACTAACATTAGCCTCTGACAACCCATGTCTGACAAATAAGCCTTTAATTTTTTTCATATTAACCTCTTTTTCTTGGATAGAGGGAAATCGAATATCTACCAGTTTCAATCTCCCTCATCTTATTCTATGTAGATTGTAGACTATTAAGGGGGCTTTGTAAATAGAATATGCTCAGCAAATATTGTTTATATTCTCTTAAATGCTATTTATTTATTTAAAAATAAGGTATAATATAAATGTATTGATTTTGTATAATTTGCTTATTAAAAAAGTGCTTTCTGAGAGATTAAATTTACCAAATCTTTCGAAGCAATTTTTTTATAGAAAAATTTCTAAGTTATTTAAATTGCTTTAAATAAGAATACATTATAATATAAAATTATTCAGATTAGTACATTGATATACAATATTTAATAACAAAGAAAAGAAGGAGAAAAATATGTTTCAAAAAAGAATGGATGCAATAAAACATAATGATAACAAGCACTTAATATTTATACCTTTGGGAATGCTTATTCTAATGACTCTAGTGGTTCCTATAATTACAGGTGCGATTGGAGAGATTATTCCAAATGCAAATCCTAAAGCTATGGTTTCAGTACATGGTCTTATTTTAATGATACTTAATGTTATAATATCATTGGTATTTATCTCAAAACTTGGAAAAGTGAAAATGAATGATTTAGGTTTTGAATCTACAAAGGCATTTTCTAAAGTTTTAATAGGTATAATTTCAGGATTTATAGCTATTTCTGTAGTTGCATTTACAATAAAAACTATAGGTGGCGTTACAATGTCTTATACTTTTAAACCTGAGAATATAAGTACAATTTTAATTGGTTTGGTATTATTTTCGTTTCAAGGGACTTATGAGGAAATAATATACAGAGGATATTTACTACCACACTTTGCAAAAAAATGGGGAATAGTAATAGCTATTTTAGTAAGTAGTATTTTATTTACCTTACTTCACGCGATGAATCCAGGCATGACTGTAATGCCAATTGTAAATTTAATGATTGCGAGTGTCGTATTTTCATTAGTTTATTATAACTGGGGAAGTTTGTGGATTGCAGGATTTGCTCATGCTATTTGGAATTATTCACAAGGACTAATATATGGTTCTTTA
>PDWI01008916.1_pt1 | contig 11939 bp, 3 predicted proteins | sample 1430891 | NCBI WGS metagenome assembly PDWI01 (sample SAMN01162508, study PRJNA174530) | Oral metagenome, whole genome shotgun sequencing project. | biome: Marine environment; feature: Marine mammal; material: Swab sample of the gingival sulcus; isolation source: swab sample of gingival sulcus...
AAAGAAACCCAGCACCCTGCCATTCTGGACAAATTCACCACGTGTTGAGGTCACATTTCCGGCCAGCGGCACGCTGGGATGCACAACCCGAAACGACACTGGCTGTGTCATCCGGCCATTTTCAGTTAGTGTCATTGCAGCCGGTTCCACGGCCATTTCCAACCGTCCCTGAGTCACTACCAAGGTAAACTGCTGCGTAATAGATGCTCCTCCTTTCTGGGCTCGTACGGTAAATGGATAATTTCCTACCGTATTCGGTGTCCCGGTAATACTGCCAGAAGGGGTCAGAGAAAGACCAGGTGGGAGGCGGTTTCCGGCAAGGCTATAGTTACTGGTTCTTGCCCCCAGATTGCTTCGCAGGGAATGATTGTACATTTCCCCAACTCTGCCTTGCGGTAAGGCTGTTGAAATTTGATCAGGAAGACGTAGCTGAGAAAATACCGGATTTCCCGAAGCCCGTACCGCTTGAAGTACCGCAGCAGGGATAAGCGGCGTTTCTGTTACCTGAGACCGAGGCTGATTCAAATTAACATTCAAGGGTCGGGAAAAGAAACCCAGCGCCCTGCCATTCTGAACAAATTCACCGCGTGCTGAGGTCACATTTCCGGCCAGCGGCACGCTGGGATGCACAACCCGAAACGACACTGGCTGTGTCATCCGGCCATTTTCAGTTAATGTCATTGCAGCCGGTTCCACGGCCATTTCCAGCCGTCCTGGATTTACCTTCAGGGTAAACTGCTGGGTAACAGGTCCTGACCGATAGTGGGCCTGTACCGTAAAGGAATAGCTTCCCCGGGCCGTTGGCGTGCCGCTAATCTGCCCGGAAGAGGCAAGAGACAGCCCCGGCGGAAGCCGGTTGGCAACAATGCTGTAATTCCTTGCGTCGTCGCCGAAATTTTCTTTCAGGGAGTGGTTATACCTCTCACCAACCACACCATCCGGCACATCCGGCGATATTGCCCTGCGTACTGTCACACGAACCGCTGCGCTGCCTGGCGGAACAACCAGTGAAGAATCCACTTCCGCCCTGGCAGTATAGACACCGCTTCTTTGATAAGCATGTCTTACAACGGTCACCTTTGTTTCTCCGGGCATTCCGCTAACCTGACTATTGCGTTGTGTTCCATCGCCAAAATATATCCCAAGCCAGACAGTCCGCATGGTTAGCCGTCCAAAACTCGGCTTAAACTGAACTGTTACCGTAAAAGTGACGGGGGATTCCAATTCGGTGGTTGCGGGATTAGCCTGGATACTTACTGCCCGAGAGATATCGGGCAGCAGCAGGGAAAACAGCAGGCAGATAAGCCCTGCAATCAGAAAATATTGGCGTTGTATGCGGCTGTTATTCATAACATCCTCCTACAGGGAAAGGGGAAGCGAAGAAGAAAGCACCAAAGTAAGCACCGTATTCTCCATTGTGGTATCAGAGATCTCATCCTCCCGGTAGTTATGGATACACTCCAGAGCCAGGGTGCTGTTCTCAAACTTCCATAACTTGTCAATGGCATAACTCATCCGAGCATGCAAAGACAAATTGCTGTTTTCAACACTATCATCATCGGTACTGGTTATATCGTAAGTCACCCCGGTCTCAAAACCCAGAGCCTGGTTGAAAAAAGAGGTTCGAGCATCAAGACTCAAGGTATTGGTATCAGTGCGAACATCAGTAACAAGATCCCAAAATCCATTATAACCTAAAGAAGCCATCACCGAGAAACGCTCCGTAGTATAGCTTGGAGTGCAGGTAATGGAGAACAGTCTGCTGTCATAATTGGCCGAAGTGCGGTCATCCTGTTCAGAATAGCTCGACATCAAGCCAACACTCCAGCGTTCACCCTGATAACTGATATCACCACTTATCGTCCCAGTCTGCATTGAGGTCTCCAGACTGCCTGTTGGTTCATCTTCTGAATTCTGATTGGTATATTCCACCCGCAGGCCGACGGGAAATTTTTCCCAGCCCGAGTAGTTCCAGCCCATCCCGGCACTCAGCGAATACAGGGTGGCATACAGCGGGTCATCCTCAACATTATCATGGGAATAACTGGAAAAAAACTGCAGGCTATGCCTTTCGCCATTTCGGGAGGCACTCAGTTCAAATCCGGCCCAGTCCCGCATTGTCTGACCACCCACCACCTGATAATAAGGCCCAAAATATTTATAGCTCAACGCATACTGATAAACCCCGATATTACCCCCGACCTGAAGGCGAAAGGCAATATCCTCTTTTTCTTCCACCTCACCCGGAGTAAAGGTTTCGTAGTCAAAGGATGCCATATCATATTCTCCTTCAACGGAAAGTTTTCCGTCAAAAAAATCCCCGCCCAAAACCAGCCCGGCAACATCACCCCTGCGGACTTCACTATTTTGATGCCACTGACCAAAGAAGTTCGCCCTCTGGCCGCCATTGATATAGAGCAATGCGGCTCTGAGCCGTCCATCAAGGAACTTGCCCTGCAGCGAGGCTCCCATGATATGGTCATTGGCATTAAAACCAAGACCCAGTTCATCGCTGCTATTCCCCTGAGAGAGCTTCTCAGCGCCCAATACGCCAAAGCCCTGAAGCACAAAATCCTTCCAGGTCAACTCCGCCTTGAGTCCACGCCTGCTTAATGAGGCAAAGGTATTTGCCGAACCAGTAACAGTGGTATCTCCAAGTTCCAGCAATAAGGCATCACGCTCGCCGCCATAACGGGAAGAAAGAAGAAAATTCACCAGATTAATCCCTTTTTCCTGAGGCTGGCCCAGTTTTTTATTCTGTTCAAAATAACGCAGATTGGCCCGCAGGGTATTCTTCCACCGTCCTTCCCTGACTCCTGTTTCACTGGCAAGAGTGGCATCCACCGAAACATCGGGAGAATCGGTAAAACCTTCAGAATCCGCATCCTGGGCATTTCCGCTGCCGCCCGGAGGTGCCCCCCCTTACGGCTCTGACTGAGCAGCCTCTTCATGGTTACCGAAATCCGATTATTGCTGTACACCTCTTCAAACATCGCACTCTGCCGGGTCGTAAAAGAAAACTCCTGCTCGATTTCTGTGCCGTCACTTCCATAGGCCGAAATATAGAGAGTATGCACGCCACTGACCACAGCCTGGACTGTCTGATAGCTGTACACCCCCTGTTTTTCGGTAACCAGTGCTGAAACATCCTGATTATCAAGCAATACCAGTAGGGTCTCTCGATCAAGAGGAACAGCACTCTGAAACGAGATAACAGGCCGTATCGCCACCGTGGTTGTCTTGACGGAAGGTGACAGCAGGGTAAGGAGTTCATTTCCTGTTCCAACAGCAACGGCTGGCATAGCGGTCATCAATACCATACTATACACTGCCAGCATCCAGGTCCAGCTTCGCAAAAAAACTGTCCTCTCCATGAAGTCCCTCCTCTTTATTTGTCCCCTTACTATCCAAAACCCGTAATAGAAAACAAGAGAACGAAGATGTCCTGGTAATTGGAGACAACTTCAACCACCAAAACTCTCATCCCTTTCAACGGGGTTAATCTTTAATAGTGAGCATACGACTCTTTGAAAGCTCTCCAATGCTGCCTTTTTTTGTCTTGTAAAAAACTGCGTATGAAACCTTGCCAGACCGAGGAGGATCGGCATCGACCACCGTATCTCCCTGGAGATTATCAGCAAGAGTGTACCAGCGATCTTGCCCTTCCATCTGACGCACAACAGAGGCCAGTAAAAACCGTGGTGGCTTTTTAAAAACAATCTCGACCCGAGGAAACGGTTCTTTACGAAAGGTACAACGAGGCTTTGCCGCACGAGGGATATCCTTTGGTGCAACCCGCACCATCCGGGTCTGGCTCATCTTGCTGCGGCGACCATCCTTGGCAACCGCAATCAAGCCATACCAGTAGTCTTCGCCGGGCAACACCATGGTATCGGTAAAAGAAGTTTTACTTCCTTTTATTGGCTTGCCAATAATGAGGCCAACATCCCTAGGGTCATTACCACGAACCACTAAAAAACTTTCGGTCAGCTTTGCCCCGTTTCCGGCTCCCGGTGCAAAGGTCAGCTTTACTTCTCCTTTTTCACTGCAAACCTTTTCTAAATGAGGTATCGGAATGACCGGCTTTCCAAGTAATTTTGCCGTAACTGTCTTTGATGGTTTACTTTTTTTTCCATCAAAACCAACGCTGACAACCCGGTAATCAAAGGAACCTATTGTATCAATCGGAAAAGGATCCCGGTACTGTGCCGCCTTATATAAAGAGGGAGAGATACGTTCCCACTGCCGGGTACCGGAGAGACAGCGTTCCACGACAACATGGCCAATACCTTCGCCGCCCACATCCCATTGCAGGGAAACACCGAGAGCGTCTACCTGGGCCTGGAGTTTCTGGGGTCGAATCGGTGGCCCCTTGGTCAACGGTGTCGCCGTAGCAGTGCTGCCCTCTTCACCAACCTTACCCCGTGGATTCATGGAACGGATACGGTATCTATAATTGACACCACCAACAACCGTGGTGTCAGTATAGGAAAGATCCTTTCTCGGCAGTCCATCCGGAGTAAGCAGACTCCAGGGTTTCTTAAGACCAATAACCTGCCGTTCCAGAATATACCCTGCGGTAAACGGAGAAACTGGCTCTTGCCATTGCAATTTCACCGCATTTCGCTTCTCTTCTGCCAAAAAGCCTTGTGGCGGCAGCAATGCTTTGTTATCCGCAAAAAAAACCTTCGTTTTTACAAACGAAGAATGACGGCCAAAGAGATCCACGGAACTAACCCGATACTCGGATTCCACTTCCAGCGGGGCAGTGATATCAAGATACCAGGGCGGCGGAGACTTTTCTTTTTTTGCAGCGGATTCAAATTCAACTTGAATATTATCCCTTTTACCGAGCTTCTCCCAGCTTTTGGCCATGTTCTTTCTTTCAACAAAAAAAGAGGCGATGGGAATATTTCCTTGCTGTGTTGCCTCAGAAGGCAACTGCCACCACAGGGCAACATCGTTCTCTCTGGATACTCCCCGAAAATCGGTGGGGGCAGCCGGTGGCAGGGTCATACGCCATCCATCCACAGATGGACTTGTCCACACTTTTTTTACCACCTTTCCCGACCTATCGGTGAGTTCAAGCTGGTAGCGATAAGTCCCCGGTTTCGCATCAAGCACACAGCCAAAACCCAGGGCTCTGGCCATGGTAAAATCGGTTGCCGTACCAAGTATAATCAAGCCCAAAACAGTCTCTTTCTCTTCTTTCGTGGCAAGGGTCTTATACTCGGTAAACAAGGCTTCAACCTCTTCGGCTTTTTGGGGCCGCAGACGGCTAAGGGCCGGAAAACGACTCTCAGCCTTCCAGCTTTTCACAATGGCCTTATCATCCAATCTGCGCAACTGCCAGCCCCGGTCAGGAAAAACATCCTTGGTTGGCAGCCAGAAAAAAAACACCCGGCCTGCCCCATCGCCATCACAAACCATCTTTGGATTGCCAGTTTGAGTAGATGGAGCAGAAAAGGCAGTACCCGCAACAAGAACCAGGACACTGAGCATGATAAAATATATTTTTTTGGAGAAATGATTCATAATAGGCTCCATAGAAAAATTTTCTTATTCCACGCTATTGCCGCTTTTTTCTATTTCCCTGATACCCTTAGTGTCTTGCAAGGTTGCTACCAAAATTTTAGTTTGCAACAGCTGCCAGTATTTAACCAAGGCCTAAAACGTTGCTCGGGGGCAAGTTCTAACTCTGCCCCTCCTTTCACTTTGGCACAGACAACACAAGTACCCACATGGATATTTATTCGTAATAACGAAGGATTACAACATCCAAAATAACACTCTGCCCCTGCGTCAACACTGAAATCAACTATCGGAGTATCAAAAGTAATTCCACCATTTATCCCCAAGAAACCGTTAAAATTAAAGTCATGAAAAGCTATCTGCAACTCACCTGCAGCGTTACAATAGAGCCGAAGCTGAAATCCAAGGACTCTTGGAGAGTTAATCTTAGCAAGGTTCATCCATAGATTCGTGTGAAACGATTTAGAATTGATAAGCATCTTGGCTGAACAAGACTTTGAAAAAAAGCCCAAATCCACTTTTGCCGAGGCATAGTCAATATGGTTATAATCAAGGGAGCTATTGGTGATTCCTATACTATTCATTTTACCAAGATAGATATACCAGTTATTGGATATCTCTATGCCGGCACCACCATCAATGGAGAGAACACCATTTAAAAAGCTTTTATTTACAATCATTTCCGCCCTGAAAAGGCTTTGTGTAAATATTGTTCTTGCCGTCACTCCCATATCAATACCGGCAAGAGTTACATCATCAAGTGTGATTTCTATCCTGCTGGTATCTCCCCCCGCAATGATAAGCTCACCATTCCCAGAAAAGATATTTTCGTCCATCGTATAAATTCTCACCTGACCGGCAATGGTCATACCACCATTGGATATCCCCCCTGAGCAATCATTGGGGGCAAGAATTGTCTCAGGACGCAGATTGTAGCCTATACCACCGGCAAGAAACTTCGCAAAGACTCCATTAAAAACAGGAATTGGCGGGCTTTCTCCAATAACTGCCATCTTCCAGTAATCTACACCGTCATCTGTTTCCCCATAGCGAAAACTCATGGTAAATTTCTTGGAAGAGCCGAGCAGCGAGCCATCCACAGTACCGCTGTAGGTGTCATTGGGACAATGATTAAACAGTGAATTACCGCCGCCCACATCGGCAAGAAGAATGGGAGCAGCAGCTCCAATATCCAGGGAACCTTCTGTCAAATAGGCCCAGGGATCATGTAAATCCCATTGAGACAACGGGGTCGCACCATGGTAGGAAGCCAGCAATGGGCCATGTTGAGGCAGCCGTCGATAGGCCATCTGCATGTTCCTGGTACCTTCATACTTTAAATTACGTATCTTGCCTCCAGTAGCACTCTCCATACCTCCACCGGCCACATCAACAGAGATAGTCTCTTCTAACGGTCCCATCTCCGGTAAGGTCGATTCTATGCTGCTTCCTTCATTCCCGGCGACTGAATAGCTGATGGTAGTCGGAACTTCCTGCAATTCACGACCCAATGCCAATTCGACATGGTGGGTAAAATCAAGGGACAATTCCCCAAGGGTTAACCTACTTTTATTAGGACGAATTCCTGCCTCGCCAAAGGTAAGTCCATTGGGTACCTGGTATTCATTGAAATCACTTTTAGTGCTGGAATGGGTATCATCGGCAAAACTTGCGACATTCTCCATAGTAAAAAAGATTCGTTCCGTGGTCAGGGTCCAGGTCTTTGGGTTACCCAATTCTTTAAAGGTAAAGGTGGGCACCGCACTTAACCCCCACATATAATAACGTGACTCAAATTCTACCTGAGAAAGAGCCATTTTCACCAGGCCATAATCTTCTTCAATTGGTTCTGTTGCTCTAAGTTCCAGCAACGGTTGAACCTCTTGATCATTTGCATATACCAGGTGAGCATCTCCCTCAAGGGTGACAGTCGGCCAGGTCATGTCTATCCTGATATATTCGTAATGAGTGGTGATATCACCTTTATCGGCAACGACCTCAATACCACGCCATTCAATCTCTCCACCCTTTGTTCCAAAAGGAAAGGTTCTGCCTTTATCATCACGGGATCGCCCGCAAACACCATCGGCACCGATTCCCCAGTTCTTGCCGTCGAGATATAAATTATTATCCAGATTAAAACTATAGGGATAGACTTTAAGCTTTGGGCCTAAATCAACTCCTACCCAATCGGTATTGGCAGTGCTGTTACTGGGAGTAGACATCAGGCATGGCCTTCGCCCCTGTTTCCGACTAAGATCGACACGAACACCATCTTCTGCCGAAATATTCACCAACGACCAACCCAGACGAACCCGACCTTCAATGGCCTGCGGCGGTGAATACCAGTCACCCTGCGGGCTGAGAGGGGCGGTTACCCCAAACCACTTCTGGGGAGCGACACTCTGGGAATGTCCCTGATAGTCACCCTGCGGGCTGAGAGGGGTGGTTACCCCAAACGACTTCTGGGGAGTGGTATTCTGGGAATGTCCCTGATAATAACTGGTATTGGCAAGTTCAATATCAAATTTGGCATTAAGCTGTTCACCTGCTTCGCCAGCAAGATGAAGAAGTTCGGCATGAACAGCCGGCAAATTATCCAGGGACTTCTCTGCAGCAACATCGATTTGCCCGGCAATGACCCGGTCTTCATCAAGCTGCCAATCTGTAAAAGAGATAGGGACAAAATGCTCTTTAGTGCTGACTGCTGAATCTGGCAGATTAAATATCAGCACACCGCTGCCCTTCGCAGTTCCACCAGAATCGCTAAAATCAACAAGGTTGGCAATGATGAACTCGCCATCTTCAACAGGGAACCTCAAATAACAGGGTTTCCCCGGTTGCTGTCTTACCACTTTATACTTTCGAGGCTTGGAACGGACAAAATGACCTTCCAGATGAGCTGCGGGAACACCATTTCCAGATGAGGTAACATTCCGGTGTAATGCAGTGGTGGACACGGCATTGATTTGCCCTGAAACAAACATTTCATTATTGCTCAGTGGCGATGCCTGCAAAGAATCCGCCGAAACCGGCACAACGGGCTGACTGCCCCCCAGCGCTACAGCTCCCTGGTGACTCATTACCGCAGCCATTGCCGCACCATCAACCGTGGACATGGTATCATCGACTACAACTTCAGCCGAGACCTCCACCTTATGACTGCGGAAATCTTGTGCTGCATCAGGATTTCCTGGATCTTTCGGCGGTAATTCATCTACCGGCAATTTCTCCGAATCAAAGAAGAAAGTGGTAACGATCGGAGGGGTATTATTACCCGAACCAAGATCACTGCGCAGCGTCGATGGTCCCAGCGAAATTCGTTCATGATACAGCTCTACCCCATCAACCTTCCAGGTCACTTCCACATCACCCTGACCCAGAAAATCAATTTCCGCAGCCGCCCACAGACCATAATCGCATTCCGAGACCTCGGCAACAGCCCCCTGATTTGCCATCTGTGAAATAATAGCTGCGGATGGCTCGCTTTCTGTTAGCTGGGGAATATTGCCGCTTCCCGGTATTCGGGAAATACTGCCGCTTTGTGCCAACCGGGAAGCAGCGCCACCACTCTGTCCTGCTTCAGTCTCTCCGGGTTCCTGCTGCGGGGCAGGTTCAGCGGTAGCAGCAGCCTCGGTGGAAAACGAGGTGATACGGATATCTTTCAGCTGGAGCGGCCCCATGGCCACAGGATCTTTTTTGACATAGATGTCAATGGGATTACAGTACACCTGATAAGCCCGCCCCCGAGCCTGTTCGCCAACCCGGGAAAGACTGAGACGGCTGTCTGTGCCCATTGTCAGGGTATGGTTTCCAGGAGAATTAAAAGACACTCCGGAAGAACCAACAGCAGCAAGGAGGATGCCATGCTCTGCGAGGAAGTCGGGATTGCTATAATTGGCATAATTCTCATTGTTCAGATTAGCCACAGCTCCCACCTGGCCAACATCAGTTTCTGGCAGGACATAGACCCGGATATAATAAACACCGGGAGCATAATACTTATGACTGACATCAATACGCATCACATCATTATAATCAAAGACGACGCTATCTTCGACCCAGGGAGCACCAGATCCCGGAATCCCTAGAGCACCTTTCGGATTTATCAGTTCCACCGAAAGCGGTTCAACACTGCCATCACCCCAGTCAACAAAGAGATTGTCAAAAGAGTACCCTGTTGCCGTATAACCGCCTCCAGAAATATCTCCATGCAAACCGCTAAAAGACATGACTGTGCTCCCGCCACCTGGGATCCCAGCTCCTGGGAGAGCACCTTGTCCTGCCATCTCTGCCGGGTTTATTACCTCCTGGTGTGGATTGGTCAGCCGCTCTTGAACATCTGCCCCAGGGTCTCTGGCAAGAGATCCAGGTACAGGAAGACTCCCCTCATCGTTCGAGCCGTTATTATGGGCAATAAGACGCCAAGGGCAGTTTGCGAGAGTAAATTCTCCATAGAGGCGCATTTCCTGCCCCGGATAGAGAATCAGATCATGCTTATCGTCTTCCGCAGCCTTGGCCTCACTCTCTGCTGCATCCTTGGTCGCCTCATCCAGAGTTGACTGAGCTATAGCCTGGATTTTACGTCCATTATTTGATATTTCACAAAGCGTGCCGGTAGGGCTGATACCTCCCAACAAAAAGGGTCTTTTCCTTGAAGAGGCGACCTTAACCCCATCGGTAAACCCCAGCACCTGCCAGTAGAGAGTCATTACCTGATGAGATATTTTTTCATCCTCCTCGGGAACATTGCTCTCTGACTGCCCGGAAAACTGAGGAGATTTTCTTTGTTCTAATTGGGGGATTGCCCTTCCACTTGTGGTTAACTGTGAAAGGCCGGACTGAGCAGAAAGCCCCCCCGTGACTGGTTCCAGTTTCGAGGATCTTCCCAGCTCCTGAAGGAGTGCCGGGTCTTGTTGCAATGCCTGAAAAAGTGTTCCGATAAGCCCGGTAAGATCCCCCTGATATTGACGATATGTTTCACTAAAATCTGACGGTGTTTTTTCAGCATATTCTCCTAAAGAAAGACCTTGAATAGGAGTGTAGGTATTGACAGGATGGTTTGTGACGGGATACTCTTGAAAACGGGCTTTATTTGAATTGACACCAGTCACCTCAAGAGCTTTGAAAAAATGATTGTCGTCACCCGCTACACTATTGTCACCTTCCTCAAAACTGGTCGAATTAACCAGATTATCAAGCATCTCTGTAGGCTGTTGAGCCTCCTGGTCGATTTCAGCCAACACCCGGCCATCTTTAGTGGTAAACTGCAGTTTAAACCGTTTTGGCTGTTCTGGAGTGGTCGCCTTCCAGGCAAAGTAATCACGATCAGAAAGCAGAGGAAGGATGTTTGTCTCCCCCGCAATGCCTACATCAGGAGCGGCATTGGGATCCTTAGATGATAACGGCCAGAGAAGACGAATTTCCGGTACAGGAGGAAGGTCAACAATTTTATCTATATCCGGTTGAGGTTTTTCCACTGCCTGCGGGCCAATAATATCGGCACGCAGGGTTTTAACTTCACTCCCAATCTGGGTGCCTAATCCCATTAGTTCGGCAATCTCCTTCTGAGTCAAATCTCGACCCTCTGCCTGAGCTTTGGCAATTGCTTCGTTAATAGCCTCAAGCTCTTCTTCGGTCAAATCTTGATTCGATGAAAATGTCAGATCTATTGGGCGGCAGCCGATTACAGCTTTATCATCAATGACCAGGTGAACACGTAACTCATCGGCATTAACAAGCTCTTGTTGGCCAGCATTAACACCAGAGCCAAAATCAATATGTTCAACCCTGTCAACACCTGACCCTTCGAAGGTCACCGTATATTCTTTTCCCTGCTCCCAAGTGCTGGGATTTAATATGATTTCACGAGAAAAAAACAGTCGAGGCTTCGTGTTTTCTGCATTTTCCTCAAACTCAAGTTCTGGAATATTTTCAACTAATTCAAAGGCCTTTACCCGGAGAGTCACCGCACTCAACCATTGTTTTTCTCCATATTTCAAGGCAATGGGGTATTTTCCCGGGCTGCACTGAGCATCAGTTTTAAGCCGAACCTCAACGTCACCACCAGTTCCTACAAAATGAGGAGTTCCAATTTGGTGAATACAGGGACCAAAATTAAAACGATACTGCGGGGTGACATTCTTCGTCCGAAGATGTACCATCCCGGTCTGCCCCTGACGAAGCGTGTTGGGCTGTGCGCTAATAATCTCCGGCGGTGCCGATGGGACTTGAGGTATCTGTTTCGACTCTTCAGCCGCGACAACCTGCAACGCAGCTTTGGTCTGTTTTCTCTCATTGCCGTATCTCAGAAAGATTGGATATCTTTTCAGGGTACACCGAACATCGGTCTTCAACCGCACCTGAATTTCAGTTCCCGCCTTTCCCCCAGTTCGAGAAAAACGAGG
>PDWI01008644.1_pt1 | contig 11938 bp, 10 predicted proteins | sample 1430891 | NCBI WGS metagenome assembly PDWI01 (sample SAMN01162508, study PRJNA174530) | Oral metagenome, whole genome shotgun sequencing project. | biome: Marine environment; feature: Marine mammal; material: Swab sample of the gingival sulcus; isolation source: swab sample of gingival sulcus...
AATAATTTTCAAATCAGGGCGTTTCGGCAATAATTGACGCAAATAGCCGAGCAGAAAATCGATATTCAAACTGCGTTCGTGGGCTTCGTCAATGATGATAACTTCATAGTTGCTTAAAAATCTATCCTGTTGAATTTCTGCCAACAGCATGCCGTCAGTTTGTAATAAAACCGTGGTGTCTTTGCTGTGTTTTTCATCAAAACGGACTTTGTAGCCGACTTCACGCCCCAGCGTCACGCCCAACTCTTCGGCAATCCTATCGGCAACGGTGCGAGCGGCAATACGACGAGGTTGCGTATGGGCAATTTTTCCCCTCGCTCCCAAGCCAATATCCAAACAAATCTGTGGAATCTGCGTCGTTTTCCCCGAACCAGTGTGTCCGCAAATAATCGACACTTGGTTGTTTTTAATCGTTTCGGCAATTTCGTCCCAGCGAGCCGTAACGGGCAAATCACTATTGAGAGCGTTACCCCCACGTTGTGGCTTCGGCAAATTCTCTCTGCGTTTTTCGACAATTTCAGCCGATTTTTTTAAGCTGTTTTCGTATTTTTCAATCAGCTTATCAGACGGCTGTCCTTTTTTTAGGCGTGCCTGTATTTGCCGATAGGTTCTATGTAAGTAGTATCGGTCGCGGGTGGTTGTTTTTTGATTTGTTGGTTTCATCGGTATATATCATACTCTCGTTTATCTAATGGGAGCCTAATTTCTCCTTTTTCGGTGCGTAAGATTAAATAGGATTGGCTATTTTCATTTTTCTTTTTCTCAGCAAGCACTAATTCAAATTGTTTAATCTCATTTTGTTGGATTTTGAATTTCTCGTCTTTGTCATAATCAAATTTAGCAACAGGTAATCCACTTTTTCGTTGAAAAAGCCAAGCGTTTTTAACGATTTTTTCATCTTTATCATAATAAAACGCTAGCAAATAATTTTCTGAACAAAGCGATCGATTAACATAAAAATCACTTTCCACTTTATTTTTATCTTCATCATAATCAAAGATTCTTAATTGATGGTTATCGAGTTGCCAAATTAAATTTAAATTTTTTGTTGCAATTTGTTTCACTAAGCATTTTTCTTGTCCCACTTCGGATTGCCATAATAGTGAATTCTTTTCTCTACTTTTTCTATAATAAATCTCATGGGGCATTTTATATAAACTAGGCAAAGTACCACTATCCCCCCATCTATTCTTAATCGCCTTAAAAGATTGTTGATAGAGAATTTCATTGTTGTTGCGTTTATACAGTGTATAAAGATAATATTGAGATTTTGGATTAGTGACTGCCAAATAGTAAGCTGGTTCAGTATTTTTCCTACTGTTATCGCAAAATCTCTAAATATATTACTGTAGTATTTCTCCCAAAATTTCCCATTTTGCCAATAAGCATTAGGGTAAGCGTCTTCATTTTCTGTAATCAATGGAGAAATATTTCCGACAAATTCAATTTCAATCGTTGCGTCATCAAGTAATTTTTCAGTAAGTGGTTTGTAAAGTAGTCCAGATAACGATTGTTTGGTAAAAGCAATATCATAAGATGGGAAGTAGTGTTCCATTTCCCAGTCATTGGCTTTTATTCTTTGATAGCAACCCAAAGCACCGACTACCAATAGCAGAAAAATTAAAAGCCCGATATGCAGATAAGCCGATTTAACCGATATTTTTTGGTGTGCCAACAATGCCGATAAAACGATTAAAGCCTGTGTAAAGAGTAAAAGTATCGCGCCCCAGCCCCATGAAGTTACCGGCAACACCCTTGGAATGGCAGCATTCATTGGGAATGGATTGATGTTTACTGGTAAAAAAAGAGAAAATAATAAGATTACCCCCAGAATAGTCATCAAACAAACTGAAATACTTGGCGTTTTCCCTTTTGATAACTTCGACCTTGCATAGAGATAAAAAACATTTGAGTACACTGTGATATTCAAAAAATCTTTTTCAAGCAAAGCCATCCATCCAAAGGGCGTTCCCCAAAAGAAAATTTCAATTCCCCGCCAACTCTCCACATTCAAAAAATAAACGCCAACTAAGCCCAAAGAAATCAGCCACAAGACAAGGGAAATTTTTGCCAACTGTATGGCCAATTGTTGTTGAGAAAGTCTTTTATTCATTGCGTTATTCTCTGGATTGAAATGTTGGCTAATCTCTTTTTAACTGCGATTGAGTTTTCGATAATTTTAAATCTTTTTCACCAGTGTTGATGTTACCAACTGGTTATGCATTTTTAGCCGGTTGTTTTTGTGCCAAACTAAAAGCAACGATTGAGTTTTTATCGCAACACTTTTATTTTTTGAGATTATTCCATCACCTCAGCAAACGCCCAGTCAATCCAAGGCAACAGTGCACGCAAATTGTCTGGTTCGACGGTTGCTCCCCCCCAGAGACGCAGGCCGGCCGGTGCGGTTTTATAGGCTTTAATATCATAGCCAGCGCCTTCGGCTTCCAGCAGGGCGCAGAGAGCATTGACTTTTGCCCACTGTTCGGCTTCGGATAAGGCGTTAAAGCGCGCATCGGTGATACGCAAACAAATCGAGGTATTCGAGCGCGTTTCGGGACGAACGGCTAAAAAGTCCACCCAGTCACTTTGTGCCACCCAGTCGCTGACGATGGCGAGGTTTTCGTCGCTAATGGCTTGTGCGGCTGGCGCACCACCGATGGATTGCAACCACTTCATGGCATCAATGGCGTCTTCCACGCACAACATGGACGGCGTGTTAATGGTTTCGCCGCGGAAAATACCTTCCAACAGCTTGCCGTTTTTGGCCAAAGTGAAAATCTTCGGCATTGGCCACGGTGGGGTGTAGGTGGTCAAACGCTCGACCGCGCGTGGAGAGAGCACCAACATGCCGTGTGCGGCCTCGCCACCCAAGGCCTTTTGCCACGACCACGTGGCGACATCGAGCTTGGTAAAATCAATGTCTTGGGAAAATACTGCCGAGGTCGCATCGCAAATCGTCAAGCCCGTGCGGTCATCGGCAATCCAATCTAAATCGGGTACGCGCACCCCAGAAGTCGTGCCGTTATAGACAAAAACGCTGTCATGATTGGGATTGTATTGACTGAAATCCGGCAAATCGCCATAGTCGGCGTGGTAGGACTGGTGTGGGATGTTCAGCTGTTCGGCAATGTCTTTTAACCACGTTTTAGAAAAATTCTCCCACGCGTAAATATCTACCATTTTCGGCCCTAATAGAGACCACAGTGCCATTTCCATCGCCCCTGTATCCGAAGCCGGCACAATGCCGACGCGGTAATCGTCGGGAATAGGGAGTAGGGCGTTGGTCAGGCTGATAACTTCAGCTAATTTGGCCTTGCCCATTTTGCCACGGTGTGACTGGCCTAATACCGCATCGCGTAGCACATCAGGTGACCAACTGGGACGTTTAGCACAAGGGCCAGAAGAGAATTTGGGATTTTGAGGGCGAATATTGGGTTTTTTCATGGTGCTTTTCCGATTGTGTTGCTAGAGGCGTCATTTTAACACATCGTCGCCCTAGGGCGTGTCTCAAAATCATTCGTCACAAGCCGCGTTGGCGAGAGCGTTATGGCAATACGGCGAGATGAGGCAACGCAGTAGTGAATAAATTTTGATATAAATAAAAATTAATTTTGTTAGATGATTGTCTTCTAGCTTATAACCAATCGACGTTGCACGAAATAGCGTTTACCTCAATAATAGCGCCTCACACATTTTAACTTTTCATTTAATCTAATGAATAATCATGAAATCGTAGGTCTATACCCAATGGCTTCAATTGGTTATTAGATTGAGTATAACTAAAGAGGTTCAACTATGACACAACAAAAACCCGAAACTTTAGCAATTCACGCGGGCTACACGCCAGAACCGACCACGAAATCTGTGGCTGTGCCGGTGTATCAAACCGCGTCTTACGCTTTTGACAGCACTCAGCACGGTGCCGACTTGTTCGACCTAAAAGTCCCCGGCAATATCTACTCGCGCATCATGAATCCAACCAATGATGTGTTGGAAAAGCGCGTGGCGGCACTTGAGGGGGGGGGTGCTGCTTTGGCCGTCGCTTCTGGCATGGCGGCGATTACTTATGCCATTCAAACAATTTGTGAAATCGGTGATAATATCGTTAGCGTTAGCAAACTCTACGGTGGTACTTACAACTTGTTTGCGCACACGTTACCACGCCAAGGTCTTGAAGTTCGCATGGCGCCCCACGACGACATTGACGCACTGACTGCATTGATTGACGACAACACCAAAGCGGTTTATTGTGAGTCCATCGGAAATCCCTTGGGTAACCTCGTCGATATTCGCGCCCTAGCCGATGCGGCACACGCCAAGGGTGTACCGCTGATTGTGGACAACACGGTGGCGACGCCGGCGCTGTTGCGTCCGATTGAGTTGGGTGCCGATATTGTTGTTCACTCTTTAACGAAATACATTAACGGTCACGGTAACGCCATTGGTGGGATTATTATCGATTCCGGCAAATTCCCGTGGGCTGAACACGCCGAGCGTTTCCCCGCGCTCAACACGCCGGATGCCTCGTATCACGATTTGGTCTATACCGAAGCCCTAGGGGAAGCGGCCTTTATCGGGCGTGCACGTGTCGTGCCGTTGCGAAATACCGGCGCAGCACTATCGCCTAACAATGCCTTTTTGATGCTGCAAGGTTTGGAAACATTAAGTTTGCGTATGGAGCGGCACTGCGAAAATGCTTTGGCAGTTGCGCAGTATTTAGAACAACATGAACGAGTCGAATGGGTCAATTACGCCGGCTTGCGTAGTTCGCCAGATTACGAATTAGCACAACGCCAACAAAATGGCAAGGCCAGCGGCATTTTGAGTTTTGGTATTAAAGGCGGTCAAGAGGCTGGTGCGAAATTTATCGATGCCTTGCAATTGATTACGCGTTTGGTCAATATTGGTGACGCCAAGTCGCTAGCCAGTCATCCGGCCAGTACCACCCACCGTCAGCTCAACGATGAAGAGCTAGCCAGTGCTGGTGTCAGTCGCGATATGGTGCGGTTGTCAGTGGGTATTGAGCATATTGACGATATTATCGCCGACCTTGAGCAGGCGCTCTCGGTGTCCAATTAGTTTTAGAAATTGTGATTTTAAGTGATTTACTCTCCCGTTAAGGGAGAGTAAATCAACAATGACTAAGGTCGGTTAGCTAACTTTACCCAACAAAGAAGCGATAAAGACAATACTAATCAAAACCGGCGCAACAAAGCGCATAATGAATAGCCACACTGAGAATAATGTACCGTTTAGCGTTGATAATTGCTCGCGGCTGATTTTCTTATCTAATCCCCAACCGGCGTAAATGGCGAGTAATAGACCGCCTAATGGCAGCAATACGCTTGAAGCGGCAAAGCTAATCAAATCGAAAGGATTTTTGCCAGTACCTAAAACGTCGGCTTTCGCCCAAATATTGAATGAAAACACGGTCAGTAGTCCCAACGCCCAAACGATAAAGCAGTAGCCAAAAGTAGCAAAAACGCGGTTGACACCAAAGCGCTCTTCTAGCCATTTGACCAACGGTTCAACCAAGGAAATAGAAGAGCTGAGAGCGGCGATAATCACCAAAAAGAAAAACAAAGCTCCCAAGATTGTGCCCAACATGCCGATTTGGGCAAAAGCCGTGGATAATGTCACAAACAGCAAACCAGGGCCGCTACCGGCATTCAAGCCGTTGGCAAAAACAATGGGGAATATCGCCAAGCCGGCCAATAATGCCATCAAGGTATCTAATCCAGAAATATATACCGCGCTGCGGCTGATGGAAATATCATCGCGCATATAAGCGGCGTAAGTCATGATGGCGCACATGCCGATGCTTAGTGAGAAAAACGCTTGCCCCAAGGCGTTAATAACGACCATCGGCGTGATTTTGGCAAAATCAATGGTGAACATATAAGTGAGCGTTTCTCCGAATTTGCCTGTGACAAAGGCACTGTAGCCCACCATGACAAACAGGATAATGAAAAGTAACGGCATCATCAAGCCTAGGGATTTTTCAATGCCGTCTTTTGCGCCTCTGGCGATAATGGCGGCAGTAGCGAACATAAACACGCTGTGCCACAAAATAAGGCGTTGGGGGTCAGCTTGCAAGGCGTCGAAGTAGAGCTTGACGGCGGCTGTATCTTTACCAGCCAGATCGCCTTTGGCAAATGCCCAAGTATAATCAAAAGCCCAGCCCGCGATGACACTGTAGAAAGATAGTAACAATAAAGCAGTGACCATGCCGAGGGCAGCAATGCCTTTCCAGTTTTGGCTGGCACCCGAACGCTCGGCTGTTTCACCAATAGCGTCAATGGCGTTGCCGTGGGCGTGCTTACCCACGATGGTTTCCGACATCATTAACGGCAAACCAATCAACAAGACACACAGTAAATAGACGATGACAAAAGCCCCACCGCCATTTTCCCCGACCATATAGGGGAATTTCCACAAATTTCCCAAACCGATAGCCGAACCGGCTGCCGCAAAAATAAAGGTGGACTTTTTCGCCCAAATTTTGGCGTCGCTCATATTTTTTTCCTCATAAGATTAAGTGTTAGAAATAATTGAAATCAAGAACTCAGCACGCGCTCTAGTCATTGCTGTGACTGCTGGTGCAAGATGTTCCCTTTTCCACCCCTACGGCCGTGCCGAAAAATAAGTTATTCGAGAAAAACGCGTGCAGACAGTACAACTGTCACAACAAGTGCGTTTGATTAAGATAAAGTATTTCGTCGGTTGGGCGCAGTTTTCCGCCCGCTATTGGGTACTAGGTAAGGGTAGCTCTAGCGCCGTGATTAGCGTTTAGGCACTAGTGCGCCGAGTACGCCCAACAGTAGCCAAGCGACAATCAACAGCGTACCACCCACCGGCGTTAAGAAGACGATGCCGTGCCAGCCGGCTAGGGTATGCAACAACAAAGAGCCGGAGAATAATGCCGTGCCCAAAGCCATGGCGTAACCCACCCAGTGAAAACGCGCGGTGGTAAACAGCTGCTGCAAAGCCACGAGAGCCAGCAACGCCAAGGCGTGGTACTGCGCGTAGTTGACAGCTTTTTTAAAAGTTGTCAACAATCCCTCGGCCAACAAAGTGTCGTGAAAGGCGTGAGCGCCCGCCGCCGCTAAAGCGATGCTACTAGCACCAAAAAGTGCGGCGATGACGAGTTGGATTTTTTGATGTGTATTCATGATAATGATTACAATGAAAGGGTAGATATATAATTAGACATTAAAACGCGTGCTGACATTGAGGTAGTGTAAAAACTCTTTGCGCTTGGTTTCGTCCGATTTAAACAGGCCGCCGAATTCCGCCGTGACGGTGGAGCTATCAATATCGCGGATACCGCGAGAATTGACACACAGGTGCTTGGCATCAATTACACAGGCGACGTCTTCAGTGCCCAATGCTTCTTGCATACTATTGACGATTTGCATGGTCAGGCGCTCTTGAACTTGTGGGCGCTTGGCAAAGTGGTCAACGATGCGGTTCATTTTAGACAGGCCGATGACTTTACCTTTGGAAATGTAGCCAACGTGAGCGCGACCGACGATGGGCAGAAAATGATGTTCGCAAGTCGAATAGACAACGATGTCTTTTTCCACCAACATTTCATTGTAGCCGTATTTGTTCTCAAAGGTTGACATGCTGGGCGCACGCTCAGGGTTAAGCCCACCAAATAGCTCGTGAACAAACATTTTGGCAACGCGCTTAGGTGTGCCGCGCAGGCTGTCGTCGGTCATATCCATGCCGAGCACATTCATGATTTCAGTAAAGTGCTGCTGAATGCGTTCGACCTTTTCTTCGTCGCTTAAAACAAAAGCATCATCGCGCAGAGGGGTTTCTAGGGATGTGGCAATATGGTTGTCACCTAGCTCCTCGCTGATGGAATGATTAGATTTATTGCTCATCTTAGCTCTCAAATTTCAAAGCGCGTACTATACGCCTTTTTTCCTTTGTTGTCATCTGTTAAGCGTCAATTTTTAACCATGCCGGCAACAAAGGGAGGAATTGACAGTTGGGTCAAGGGGCTATTACAACAAAGTTCGCTATTTCTCCTCGCTGGTCGTGGGCACTAACTGCCCCCTGTCGAGGCTGATAAGACAATCGGCCAAAACTACTGGGGCGCGGCGATGCGTCAACAAGAGCACGGTTTTACCACGACACAATTCACGCATGGGGGCGAGAAGTTGTTGCTCCAAGTCCTCGTCTAAGCTGGCGGTGGGTTCGTCGAAGAGTAGTACTTGGGCTGTTGACAAGGCCACTCGTGCCAGCGCCAAGCGTCGCAACTGCCCGCCTGAGAGTTGTCGGCCGTCTTCGCCTAGCAAGGTCTCCAAACCGTCGGGTAACTGCTCAAACCAAGCGGTCAACTCTACCGTTTGCAAAGCCGCTAGCATAGCGGCTTCATCGGCGTGGGGGTTGGCGAGCTGCAAGTTGGCGCGCAAGCTATCGGCGAGCAAGTGCGGGTGTTGGCTCATCCAGCCGATGCCTTCGCGCCATAAGGAGAGGTTGAGGTTGGTCAGCGGCGTATCATCAACGAGAATTTGGCCGGCTTGCGGCGATAATTGCCCCAATAACAGTCGTAACAGCGTGGTTTTGCCACTGCCGCTAGCGCCCTGTAAGACGGTGGTTTTACCGGCCGGCAAAGTGACGTTGACATCGTTTAATAGCGGCTGCTCGTCTTGATAGGCAAAGCTGAGATGACTCAGTTTAATGGCCGGTGCGGTTGTCGGCGGCGTTTGTTGACCGCCGGTGGCTTGTTCTGCAGTAGCATCCAGCCACGGTAGGAGTTGCTCGGCGGCGGCTTCGGCCTCGGCCTTAGCGTGGTAGTGCGTGCCTAAATCGCGCAACGGCTGGTAAAATTCTGGCGCTAGCAACAGCATAAAAAAGGCACTGGCCAAACTCAACGGCTGGCCGTATAAACCAAAATTGAAATAGCCCAAAAAGGAAAACCCCAAATAGACGGCAATGAGGGCAATAGAAATCGAAGTGAAAAATTCCAATACCGTCGAGGATAAAAAGGCCAATCGCAATACGCTCATGGTACGGACGCGGAAGCGCTCGGCGACATCGTAAATGACGGCGGCTTGGTCGTGGTGGCGATTGAACAGTTGCAAGGTTGTTAGGCCGCGCAGTTGATCGAGGAAATGGCCGCTCATGCGCGCCAGTTGTTGCTGTTGCTCGGTTTGTTTGTCTTTGGCTTTGTGGCCGACTAGAATCATGAAAATGGGAATGAGCGGGGCCGTGAACAGGAAAATCAACGCTGCCGCCCACGACTGCATCACCACGGCTGCCAATATAAACAGGGGCACGGTGGTAACTAAGCCCATTTGTGGCACGTATTTGGATAAATAGCCGTCCATGCCGGCAACCTGTTCTTGCAATTGCGACACCAATTCACCGCCGTGCTGTTTATTGCGCCACACCGGCCCTAGGGTGTAAAGGCGTTCAAGCAACTGGGCGCGCAAATTTTGTTGTGCCTGCTGTGACGCTTTCATGGCGCAGGCCTCGCGGCAGTAGGAAAACACATAGCGCAATACCAACGCTCCAGCCGCCAAAGCAAACAGCATCAGCAGCGCATCGGCGCGTTGGTGGTCAATAATCACGCGGTGCAACAGCTGTGAAAACAAGCCGGCCTGTACGACAATCATCAAGGCTTGGCAAAGCGCCGCTAATTTAGCCAGTTTTTGCCATTTTCCGCCACTTTTGGCGAGCTGTTTAAGCCAATTTTTTGCTGGGGTAGTCATAGGGGTAGGGGATTAAGTTCTCGGCAAACAAAAGGCGCTCAGTATATAGCGCTTTGAGGTTTAGCACAACCACGCTGCGGGGTATAATTTAGCCGCAGTATTGAGGCCTCGCTGATTGCAGGGCTTCGCATTGCCTACCATTCTAAAGTTGCATATAAGCTATAAAAAATCGCAGTTAATGGCAGGACAACGTAGAGATGGATTGCACTCGTCTCGCTCCCTCCAAAGACGCATCCAATGCGTCTCTACAGAGGGAGTGTTTTCCAACTGCCGTCTTTAGGATTAAGGAAGTATTGCTGTCTATACGCGACTTTTTTGAAACCAAATAACCGCTATGACCATCAGCCCAAGGGCGGCAATGCGCTCCCAGTTAACTGCACTGACTTGGGCATTAAACCAACCGTAATGGTCAATCACCAACGAGCATATCATCTGCCCCAAAACCGTAAAAATTACGATATTGACAGCTCCAATTTTGGGAAATAAAAAGACTAGACTGAGGACAATGGCCGCCCCCATCAGCCCACCTAAATAATACTGTGGCGAGACGACAAGCGCTTTTTTCAATGAAAATGTTTGTTGCGTTGCCAGGGCAATCAGCAACAGTGCAAATAGGCCAAGGAAAAATCCAACGATAGTCGCCCATAAATCCGACTGTATCCCGCGAGACAGTTCACTATTTACTCCACCTTGTAATGCCATAATAATGCCAATAACAATTGCAAGCACGTAAAATAAAATCATTCTTACACCGGTTCTGTTATGCGTATAAAAAGTTGTGACGCGATTCTAGTTGCTTCGCGCACCGTAATTCACCTAAAAATCGCAGTTAGCACGTAGGCTGGGTAGGGCGAAGCGAAACCCAGTAATGGCGGAAATTTGATATTTTTTAGCCTATTGAATTTATAGCAAAGCTGGGTTTCGTACCTCAACCCAGCCTACATTATTTTTGCAATGACGTGTTAACTGCCGTTTTTAAGATTAATTGCCTAAAAAAAGAACGGCATTATAGCGTATTTAAGGACTGGCCGGTAGAACAAAAACACCGCCTACTTTTTAAAAATGGAGGTGTTTCTGTACAAGTTTTTTAGTATTATTCAAAATACTGGCATCGGTATTCTTGCACTGCTTTTGCCTTCAAGGTATTGAAATCAAATACCCATTTGCCGACGTTGTGGTACATCGTTTTGGGCACGCCGTCCATCATGTCGCATTTCGGCGGCGTTTGTCCTTCGGGTAGCTTCTCCACTGGCTGCCAATAGTAGAATTTATCGCCGTGTAAGCCGTCTTTATCCTCATCGCCACTGCTGACTAAGCCGTTTTCTTTAAATACGGTCTGTCCGTTACGCATATCGACAATGACCAGCCCTCTGATATTGCCTGTGCCCTCATCAAGCAGCAAATAGTTGCGATACACGCCAAGAAAATAGAGGGAATCCGTTACAGTGCCTTTGTAATCAAAGGATTTTTTTGATTGTTTATCCTTAATCCGAAAAACATAACCCATCATGCCAAATTTTGCCTGTCTTGATACTGCAAAGCGTTTTCCATTGTGGAATTGTTCGGCATAGGATTTTTTCTCTTCGTTAGCTTGATTATCAAATAACCATTTGCCCTGTTCGTTAATCAGCTGTTTATTCGGCGTACTGACAATGAGGGTAGCGGTAGCATCTTGTTCTCTAATGGCGTAGGTGATATTACCTTTTTTAAAGACATAGCCCAAAAATTGACTCGGCGTTTCGCCATCAGCCCCCATGCTGTGCCATTTACTACCCGTTAAGGTAATGCTGTTACCTGTTTTTTTGCTTGTGCCTGTGTAGGTTAAGCCATCGCTACAGGTGACATCGTATTCATCGCAACTGCCTTTGATATGTACTTGATAATGGGGCGTGTCTAAGATTTTGTCTATCTCAATGGGGTGTGCGTCTTCGCCATAGCTTGGCGCTGATAACGACAAGCTCAGTGCGGTGATTAATACGGTCATTAAAAAGGTTTTGCTAGTGTTCATGGGTTACTCCTTATTATAAAAATTATTTATATTTTGCTAGAATGTTAGCATAAGTCTCTTCATTCCAATCCTTTAATCGGTACAACTTATTAATGGCTATACTCTCCCATGTGGTTTTTGGATTGCTTTTGTTGTCTTCAAATAGATTTCCGCCGGTGGTACGCGCTTTCTTTTTGGTGGAAAAATTAACACTGCTTGTCGT
>PDWI01008645.1_pt1 | contig 11936 bp, 10 predicted proteins | sample 1430891 | NCBI WGS metagenome assembly PDWI01 (sample SAMN01162508, study PRJNA174530) | Oral metagenome, whole genome shotgun sequencing project. | biome: Marine environment; feature: Marine mammal; material: Swab sample of the gingival sulcus; isolation source: swab sample of gingival sulcus...
CTTCTCAACCCAAAGAAATCCAAATTCATCAACTTAGAGAACAGTTACAACTCCTCTTGTTAAAGATTATAAGTGATAAAAAGTATTTTAAAAATATCGCTTTTTTGTGAGGGACAGCGTTAAGAATTTGTCATAACTTGCAAAGATACTCCGAGGATCTTGATTTCTCTTTGATCGAAAATAAGGGCTATGATTTTCTTGATATATTGCACAAGATCACCAAAGAATTAGAACATTATGGACTTCAAACCGATATCAAGTACAAAACATGAACCGTGGATAATGCATACATTCGTTTCCCAAATATTTTACAACAGGCAGGATTGACAGATATCTCTTCACAAAAACTTTCCATAAAACTGGAAATAGATACCAATCCACCCCAATGATATAGCGTAGAAAAACAATTGATAAATAATACCTTTATTTTTCCTCTGCTCGTGTTTGATCTCCCTTCCCTCTTTGCGGGGAAATTACATGCGATTTTGTATAGGAAATTTATAAAATGAAGAGACCGATATGACCTTGTCCGATATCTTAGTAATCGTATCATTCCAAATTTTACGCTTTTGCAATATTCCGAGAAACAAACGGGAATAACATCTCTCACAACAAATACCCAAGAACTCAAACAAAAAATCCTCAATAAGCTCAAAACCACTTCCAAGAAAACATTGTTAAACGATGTTTGAGTATTTTTGATGCATCCATCAGAGAGAGAACTATTATCGCTAGAAAATATAAAAAATCTTGTTGAAAAAACAGTAAGCAGTTAGAGGAAAATTTAGGTGAGCAGTTAGGTGAACAGTTGGGGGAGCAGGGAATATATCGTCTTACTAGTATAAAATCTATCCAATTTTTTGCATAATATTTTTTTTTGCGTATACTTATATATAGAGTTGTGAAAAGATTTATTTTATGATAAATACGATTATGGAACAGAAAAAAAGTTTTTCATTTCTGAAACTCTTGTATAGGTTGCTCTTTGTCGGGGTGATTATTTTGGGAGTTGCTTTTTTGTATTTGAAATTTGATACCTTTCTAAACTATCAGAAAAAAGCAAGATTAGACGATAAATTACAGACTCAACAGCAAGAATTACAACAGTATACGAATTATACTGGATATACGACCTTGCTCAGTATTAGAACACTTGAAGCAAAGAAGGTGAAACTTCCTTGGTCTAAACATATCAAGCAAATTTTTACTATTCTTCAAGATTTGAAAGAAGTATCTGATGGAAGTAATAATACGATTATACTTTCTGATTTTGAAGTTGGACTGGATAAAATAAAGCTAAATGGGAAAGTGACAACCCTCAAAGCACTCTATTACAATTCTCCAAATGGAAACTTTAAATCATTGTTTGATAGATTTCAGGCATTAGATTTTATTAAAAATTTGGAGATAAAAAATTACGAAAAATCAGATGAAAAATATTTTGATTTTGTTTTACATGCTAATGTAATGATCAATGACTGAAAATAATATTACTACGAGCAATACTATTGCGGATGAATTGATTTATGGACAAGCAAATATTGCAAAGGAACAAACTCCTCAGCAAGTGCAAGAAACACAACAAGAAGACGAACAGGTGAGTAGTAGAGTAGAGTCTACGAAATCTAAGATGTATGTTTTGCTCTTTTTAGGATTGGGATTGTTATTGTTTTATCAATTTGTACTTCCTGCCTATGATAAGAATAAAACTTCAAAAACAATACTCAACAAGGTAGAACAAGAAGTTGCTTCGTTTCAAGATAAAAAACAGGTTGCAGAAGAAAATCTTGCATTATTAAAACTTATGGAAAATAAACAAGAGGATATTTTGTGATGTATTAATACTAATAATAAAAATAAAACGACTAAGACTACGAAATGTACTGAATTTGCAGGAAAAAATTTAGATGAAATCAAAGATTTCCTCAATCTTAATAATCTTTCAAATAACAAAATGGTGATTGATGAGAAAAAAATTCTTGCAAATCTTAATGAGTTTTTGTTGAGAAAAAATGAAAATGGGGAATATAATGGAAATATAGAATGAGTACATATCGGAGAAGAAGAGGCCTTTGATAAAAATATCTATGTCTCTCCCGTAGATTTGAAAATCGCATTTGATAATAAAGATGACTTGCTCTCTTTCGTAGATAATATTGAAAAAAGAATCTTAGAACAGAAAGAATATCGTATTTTGTATCAGATCGAAAATATCAAATATGATATTTTGAAAAGTCAGGAAAAACAGTCGGTTGATATTGCGATGAATATGTTTTATACCAGATAATCAAAAAAAATGGCAAATATGATAGGAAAGAAAAAAAATATTAGTAGTATTGATAAATATATTATTAACTTCTTAAAAGAAAACGATAGAAGTTCTTTTTGATGAAAAGATAAAATATTGTTTTTCAAAGAACTTTCCTATATGCTCAAATGAGGAGTGTCATTGGTAGATGCCATGGATGTTTTAGCATCAAATAGTGATAACTACGCTATCCAAGAAGTCGCAAAAAAAATAGGGATATTATTGCGTAGTGGAAGTGCTTTTTCTTATGCATTAAATAGATTTCCAGAATATTTTGATTCAGGAGATTATTATATTATCAAATCTGGTGAACAGACTGGTAATTTACATATTGTCTTAGCAGAATTAGCTGGTGAATATGAATATATCAAAGATATTCAGACCCGTTATACTTCGGCATTGATGTATCCATTAGTTTTGATTATTATTGCAATCATTGCAGTAGTGGCATTGTTTGGATTTGTATTGCCAGGAGTTTTTGACATCGCAACAGGATTTTCAAATATGGAACTGCCAACAGCAACCGTATTACTCAAAGCAACTTCTGATTTCCTTGTAGGAAATTGGAAAGTATTAGTCGTATCTTTTGTGATTGTTGGATTATTGTTATTGATGTATTTTTCTACTGAAAAAGGAAAAAAATTATTATTTAGCAAAATTATCTCATTCCCTTTGATAGGAAAAATGACTAAACAATATTATCTCGTGAAATGGTCAAGATATACGAAACTAATGCTATCTTCTGGATTAAATTATGTAGAGACATTTAGCTTATTGAGAGAAATCTTGGGGATTCCAGCATATCAAGGTTTGATAGCATGAATCTTGTCAGGAGTAAAAAATGGTGAGACTATCTCTGCTTCTATCCCCAAAGATAGTGAATTAATTCCAAATAATGTGAGAGTACTTATCAAAGTAGGAGAAGAAACAGCAAGTTTGAACCAAGCATTTGATAATATTCTATCAATGTATCAGAAAGAATTAGACACGATTATTGGTAGACTTTCCAAAGTTATTGAGCCAATTATGTTGGTCGTTATCGGAGCAATCGTTGTCTTCGTTGCTATGGGGGTATTCGGACTGATTTTACAGATAATGGACGGAGCATGAGTATAAAAAAGGCATTTACGCTGATAGAAATTTTGATTGTTATTGTTATTATTGGAATTATTATGGGGATGACAATGAATTTTTGATGAAATCAAATTAGAAAACTACAAACTAAAACTATAGAAGAAACCTATCTTGATACACTAAATATCTTACAAAACAAAGTACTAATGTCTAATTGGTATGAAGGAAAAAAATTCTCTGAATTAAGGCTAACTTTTAAAAAAGAGCAATCAGTAAAAAGCGAATTTATTTGGGAAGAAGAAAAGACTCCGGGGTCAAATACTACTTCTGAATCAGACTTTGGGGTTGTAGAAGTGGAAAACTTAGTGGATAATCTTCACAAAATAACTCATCTCTGATTTAAAAATACTAGTAATCAATATAAGAGTATAACGGATACTACCACAGTAAAATATCTCCCCTATCAATTCTGATGTGAAATCAAACAATGAGATACTGACTATCCTAATCTCATCTTTCAGACCCAACACAAAAATAAAAAAACATGCTATCAGCTCACTGCTGCAACATGTAAATATCAAAAAATGAACTGTCTAGATATTAATATATTTAATAAAAACTAAATATATCAGTAATTAAATTAAATAAATAACACTTGCTAAAATTGTAGTGAGAACATTAAAAATTACTTTTGCAATCGTACTTAAAAAATTTCAAGAAAGTGGAGAGAATACAAAAATAAGAAATCCAATAAAAATATATTTTTGATATTTCAAGATTTTTTCTGCAATATCAATATTGACGAGTTTAACCAAGGTAAATCCATCTAATGGAGGAATGGGAAGGAGGTTAAATACCATGAGAATGATATTAAGATACGCAAATTGTCATAAAAATTGTGCTAATGGAATGGTATATGCATGAGAAAAGATGGTATTGATTCCCATTCACGAAAATTTTGATATAAACAAAAGAATGATAATTCCTATGGTTGCAAGTAATAAATTACTTAATGGTCCTGCCATTGCAACTTTAAATTCTCCTATTCTTTGATTTTTGTAATATCATGGATTGATTTCAACGGGTTTTCCTCGTCAGAATCCTATTAAAAAAACCATTACCAATCCAAGAGGATCAATATGTGCAAGTGGATTGAGGGTAACTCTCTTTTGTAGTTTTGGAGTAGGATCTCCTAGTTTATATGAAACCCATGCATGAGCAAATTCATGAATCGCAATAGAGATGATAAGGATAATTCCCAATTGGATGAGTTCTATTAATGATGCTCCAGACCATAGCATATGTTATTGGGTAATATAATAATAAAAGTTTTTGAAACTTAGTAATCCTTCAGTATCAAAATATATATTCTTTGTTAATGCAAGATTATTATATATCACTTTTCTTCGATTATATTCATGTAGATTTATTTTGGGTATGAAGTTTATTATTTTATTTTCTGTTTGTTTTGTAATGGCTAAATTTTCTTTTTCTGTTCATAAAATTATAAAAGGACTAATATTACTATATATTGTGTTGATTTCCTTTAAAATAGATGGATTATTATTTTCTTGATATTGTTCTAATAAACTTATAAGTTTTGGGTTAGTATATTTTGAAGGATTAAGAATCGCTTTGTCAGTTCCTAAAAAATTGTAAAAATGTTTTTTTAGTGATGCGTCAATTGCACCTACAAAGATATCATATTCTCCATTACTTAACGCACCTTGTACTTTGTGTTCATCATCAAATCCTTCAAATATAAAATATTCAGAAATTTCATATTTTGCAAAGATTTTTTTTAAGGTATTGATGATATATTGGTTAGTTTTATTATTAAAATACAAGATTGTTATTTTTTCTATAGGAGTTGTAGTTGTTTGATTATTCTCTTCTTCTGAAATAAAATATACTTTTAACGAAGCAAGTTTTATTTTCTTTTTCTTGTAAAATCCATAGATCGTATACGTATTTAAACCAGATTTGAGATTTTCATAATCTGAAGCAATAAGATAGTTGAATGTCTTCTTTTTGCTGTTATATGATTTTGGGTAATACAATGTTTCAGTATTGTATTGTACTGCAATTTTTTCATATTTTTGGTCAATAGAAAAAGCAATATTTTTTTTCTTATTGTCTGGGGTATAATAAATATATGCTTGATTTGTTCATTTGATATTGATTTTCTTTGGTAATTTTTGTACTCCAGAATCTTTGATATTTTTTAGATTGGTTGTTTTTTCACTGAGTGCAGAATGAATAAATGATTTGATGTCTTCCCCTGTTGAAAGATGGGTATTAAAAATATTTCACTTATAGGTATCTATTTTTTGTAATTGTTTATTTGTATTGTTAGTGTTGAAATAGTGGTGAATAAGTCATCATAATGCTCTTCTTGTTCTCACAAGGAGTTTTGGAGATTGGGTATTGAAAAAGATGGTAATATATTTATCTGTACGGAGCTGTACTCCGGTATATCCCTTGAATACCGTAGTATTTTCATATGCATCAATAATAGATTTCCCTTTCTTTTTTATTGTGTCTTCTAGATGATCAATGCTTTGTAAATTTTTAATTTGATAAAATCAAATATGGGTATCTTTACATTGAGTAAGATCAAAAATTAAACTATACTGATCAGTAGATTGAGATTGAATTTTTGCACAGTTAGTATATACTGGCTCTAGTGCAAAACTTTGTTGATACATATCAATATTTGGTTCAATAAGCGCATGTTCTGGTAAAATATAATTTGTGAAAAATAAGGTATTATCTCTGTTTTTTTGTGGAAAAATTACTTTTATTTTATTTCCTTCTTTGCTCACTGAAATTGAACTGTATTCATCAAGATGTTTGATTCATAATGTATTATCTACTAAGATTTTTTTATAGGTGAAAAAAATATCATCGAGAGCTACAGGAACTCCATCAGACCATGTATTTTCAGGAATTACTGAAACATAATAAGTCTTGTGATCTTTGGTATCTACTTTACACAAATCATTATCATATACAAGTTTTTGATTAGTATTAGCATCATTATCAATAGTATATTTTAGACAAGGTCTAAACAATAATCCTTGGTAAAATAAACTTTGTGGGTCATTGCTCAGATATGGTAAATAAGACGTAGTCCCAAAGATCCCTTCTACAAAAGTTCCTCATTTATTTACGACTTCCTGTGAAGAACTTCTTATATAGGTATAAAATACTGGGATACTGACTAATATCCAAATGATTAAAGTAACAAAAAAAAGATATCTTAATACTCTAAAGAGAGATATCTTGTTGTTTTCAAAAAAAAACATTATTATTTTACATACGGTAAAAATAAAGCGATCAATACAAACGCAATCGCACATACAGTAGCAACAATTTTTAGTTTAGATTCAAGAGATTTTTTGCTTCCATAATCTCATCCACCTACACCAGCAGCACCACCGATACCCATTCCTAGTCCACCTTTTGGACTCATCATGAGGACAGACAAAACAAAAACTACACCAGTTATTACTAATCCAATTGTTAAAAGTGTTGTTGTCATCAGCTATATTTTTAATAAACAATAAAATCTTGCTTTCAAGTTTCTATAGTATAGTGATTTAGATACCAATTTCAAATAGAAAGTAAGATCTCAGATACTATCTGATATTTAGATATTTCTATCCACTAATTTTTAACATTTCTTTTTCTTGAATAATCAATTTTTCTTCAACCATCTGTGTGATAATCTTTTCAAGGGTAGGCGAGTCTTTTTGAGGAAATTCTTCTTGAATAATTTGTAATGTAAGTTGATTGTTTTGTTCACTTTTCACTAACTGTTTTAGAATTCGTCCTCTGACTTGTCTATCTGATCCTTCAAATTTACTTTGTTTCCCTTTGGATTTAATTTTTGTTTTTCTCGCAGTGAGATGCGTTGCTCCATAATCCATCAGGGCATTATGCCAATCTCTACTATGTCAGCTTGGAATCATCATTTTTGCTGTTGCTTCTAGTTGTTTTATAGTGATATTTTCATCCAGTTTCAGCAAAAAAATCAGTACTCTTCTGATATTCGTATCAATAACGACTTCATCCATATTCCAGGCAAACGCACAAATTGCTCCCGCGGTATAGGGTCAGATTCACGGAAGAGATAACAATGCTTCCCTAGATTTTGGAAGTTCTCAGTTATAGTTATCAATGACAATTTTTGCACAGTCTTGTAATCTCATCGCTCTGGAATTAAATCCCAATCCCGACCAGTGAGCAAGTAAATCTAATTTTGAAATTTTCGCAAGGACTTGATAATCAGGAATATCTTGCATTCGCTTTTGCCAATAGGGGAGGACACGGTCAACTTGGGTTTGCTGACTCATCACTTCACACATATGTATGGCATACGGGTCAGTTGTCATTCTTCGGGGAAATTTCCTCCCATTTTCTTGGTATCGTGAGAGAATATTTTCTTGGATGGTTTGTATTTTTTTTGATGAAAGGTTAATTTTCATGCTATTTACCTTTTTTGGCTATATTATCTCACAGTCCTTTGATTGCTTCCATAATTTCAATAGGGAGCATCCAAATTGTAGTATTCGACTGATCTGATGAAAGATCGTTAATAGATTGTAATGTCCTGAGGTGTAATGCACCAGGAGCTTTTGCAAGCATTTTTGCAGCCTCTTGGAGATTTTGAGCTGATTGTAATTCTCCTTCAGAAGTAATAATTTTTGCTCTCTTTTCTCTTTCTGCCTCTGCTTGTTTTCCGATGGTTCTTTTTAGATCATCAGGGATATTGATATCTTTGATTTCAACTGATAATACATCTACTCCCCAAAGGTCTGATTTTTCATCAACGATTTTTTTGATTTCATCACTCGCTTCTTTTCTCTTAGCTAATAACTCATCAAGTTCAAATTGTCCAACGATATTTCTCATGGTTGTCTGTGCAAATTGGCTCATTGCGTATCCTAAGAATCTTACATTGATTACTGATCTTTCTACTTGATGTTCTTTGATTTTATAGTAGATTACTGCGTTTACTGTACATGAGATATTATCTTTTGTCATCGCTTCTTGTGAAGGAACATCCACCGCTTGTTCTCTGATATCTACGGTTGTCGTTGTTTGAATAAATGGGATAATGATATTAAATCCTGGGGTTAAAATTCCTGAATATTTACCTAGGGTAAAAACAACTTTTCTCTCGTACTGTTTTACAATTTTTATTCCTGCAATAATAGTGATTGTTATGAGAAATAAGATAATTCATAGGAATGGCATGGTATTGTTTGATTATGAATAAAAAATATGATAAAATTGCTTGTGTTGTTTATAATTCAAAAAAATCTTCAAGTTCTTGGTACATAATACCTAAATCTATAACATCTAATACATAAGCAATTGTAGAGATCCCTATTTCCATTTCTTCGGATAATTTATTATTTTTTTTGAGTGTAGTAATCATTATTACCAGTTTTTCAGTTAGGTTTTCTTTAAATGTTCTAAAAGCTATAATATCTTTTTCAGAAATACGATCATCGTTGCCTTCGCTTCTTTTCCCTAACAATGTTTCAAGTACTATTTCTATTTTGTTCAATATTTTTTTATTTTTGGATCCGCATGCATTAGTATTTATATATTTTCCTCTTGGTGCATCTCCCACTAGACCAATCTCTGTCATTACACACTTTTCATAAAGAAGTGGCAGGAAAACTTCAACATCTCTTTTGAATGTTGCAGTCAGATGTTTTTTTGCAATTTCAAATGCTTGTTCTCTTTCATTTTTTGTCATGGTTTTTATTTCCTTTTTTACTTTTTCTAGCTCATAATCAGTTTTGCTTTTTATTGCTTTTGCTAGTTCTTCATCGCTCAGTACTGTTTTGGTCTTTTTAGATTTTGGAGATTTCTTATTTTTTATCCATTTTTCTTTTGTCTTTGTTTTATTATTTTGTTGGATATTTAAGTATCTTTTCACCTCGTCACATCATTCATTATCACAAGAGTTTTCAATGTCAGAATTATATCTGATAGATCCATATAGTGGGGTTTGTTTATTTCATTCGCAATATTGTACAAAATCTATTGCAGCTTTTTTTAGTGTTTCTCCTTTTATCTCGTATTCATGTACATAGAAACTTCCTAAAATTTTATTACATCATATTCCATCTCATGAAATATCAATCCCTGCAAATGAACCTCTAAATGCATCTCTTTTTGCTGGGGTATATAGTGTGTTTTTTTTGAAATTTTTTCCTTCTGGTGTACTAAATTCAAAATTCATCCAGTCTACATCAATAGATTCTGTGTTGAAGCTTACACTTGATGTGGTTGCATTATGTATTTTGATGTAATCAGCTTTTTCATTGAAATCCCAATTTTTTCCTTGACTGATATAATCTCCATGGTTTTCTGTCTTGATGGAAAAATTTTCCGCCAAAGTAAATGTGGTAGTAATTCAAAATGTCAAAACTGTTAGAATAATTGTTTTTTTTAGCATAGTAATTTTAAGATAATGTATAAAATATGTTTTGAATAAGAGTAATATAATCTTTCTTTTTATAAAATCAAGTAGTATTACTTTGTAGGAGGACTTGTTTGTTTTTGTATCATATTATTTTTTTATGTAATTAAAAAAGACGACTACCATATCGTGTCGCCAAACATAACAGCTACTGTCCTTTAAAGAAAAAAGACATACAGCAAAGGCAGTCGCCTTTCCATACTCTAAAAGACAGTTAATTTTTAACTGTTATATTTGGCAATTTCAGAGTATCAATTTGAGTAAAAATTGCAAGAGAAAAGTAAATTTTTTTAGTAATAGTTTTTTTAACAATATTTCTCCTAAAATGTCAAAAACTTTGTGTTTTTATTGCAATATCTTGATCTTTGATAATCTTTGGTTATCAAAACAGTATATTTTTTTCTTCCTTGCAAAAGGTGATGGGAATGATATAATATATTGTGTTAATATAGTGTACAATTTTATTGCATTATTATTTGATTTATGACTGAGAAAAAGCTTCAAAATATAACTAATATTACTGAAAATAATAGTGAAAATACAGTATTAAAACAAACTTTGGAGACTGCGAGTACTATCAAATATGATATCTATCTTACTGGACTGACTGAGGAGACTGTGAAGCAAATTTCACAAGCACAAAATGAGCCAGAACGAATGTTGGAACATAGATTGGCGTGTTTGAAGACGTTTCGTGAGATGGAATACCCTACATGGGGACCAGATATTTCGGGGATTATTGAAATGATAGAGGAGGGGAAAACACCTCACCCCAACCCCTCTCCTTGTTCGCTCTCTTCGGTCGCAGGAGAGGGGCTAAATACAGATCTAACCTCTCTCTCCTTCAAGGAGAGAGAAGGAAAGAGTGAGGTGTTAAAAAAAGAGGTCGGGTGAGGTGTAAAGAAAGGAGAAGATAAGAAAGGCAATTCCCTTGTGCGATATGCAAAGCCGAGTAGTGATAGTGAAGGGTATGCGAATTCTTGGGATGAGGTGCCTGATGAGATCAAGGAGAAGTTTGAGAGATTGGGAATACCTGAAGCGGAAAGAAAATATCTTGCAGGGGCAGGAGGGCAGTTTGATTCGCAAACGGTCTATCATCAGATCAAAGAAAAACGAGCACAGCAAGGAATAATTTTTGAAGATATGGCAAAAGCCTTGCAAACGCATGGAGATTTGATTAAGAAATATTTTATGAAACTGGTTCCAGCGACTGATCATAAATTCGCTGCCTTGCATGGTGCTGTTTGGAGTTGAGGGACTTTTATTTATGTGCCGAAATGAGTGAAAGTGACGGATCCCTTGCAGGCGTATTTTAGGATGAATACCTATGCAGGAGGGCAGTTTGAGCATACCTTGATTATTGTGGAAGATGATGCGAGTATGAGCTATATTGAATGATGTTCTGCTCCGAAGTTTGACAAAAATTCTTTGCATGCGGGCTTGGTTGAGTTGTTTGTGGGGAAGAATGCGTTCATGAAATATTCATCAGTTGAGAATTGGTCTACGAATACTTATAATCTAAATACAAAAAGGGCATTAGTCAAAGAAAATGCTCATGTTCAGCGAGTTGGGTGAAATCTTGGATCCTGTACTACGATGCTGTATCCGTGTAGTATTTTGCAAGGAGATAATTCCAAGGCGGAACATTTGGGGGTCGCGGTTGCAGGGAAAGACCAAAATCAGGATGTTGGGAGTAAGGTGATTCATATTGGGAAAAATACTTCTTCAACAATTGTGTCAAAATCTATTTCAAAAGATGGAGGAATTTCTACGTATAGAGGGATGGTAAAGATGATGAAAACTGCCGAAGATGCCGTGAATAGCACAGAATGTGATGCTTTGCTTTTGGATGATCAGTCTGTGAGTACGACTATTCCGCATATTGATTGTCAGGTAGACAGTGGGGTAGTGGCTCACGAAGCGAGTGCTGGAAAAGTTGATGAAGAGAAATTGTTTTATCTGACCTCTCGTGGTGTTGATGAGGAGAAAGCGATGGGAATGATTGTGAATGGATTTTTTGCCGATATTGTAAAAAAACTCCCACTTGAATAT
>PDWI01008646.1_pt1 | contig 11934 bp, 7 predicted proteins | sample 1430891 | NCBI WGS metagenome assembly PDWI01 (sample SAMN01162508, study PRJNA174530) | Oral metagenome, whole genome shotgun sequencing project. | biome: Marine environment; feature: Marine mammal; material: Swab sample of the gingival sulcus; isolation source: swab sample of gingival sulcus...
ATTTAGTTATGCCTTTATTTCATTTGCAAATATCTAAATTTTTTACAAGACTTTTTTATTTGTCCTTATATTGGGGACACACTTTTTTGGGGTGGTATCAATAGTGGCAAATCGACAAAAGAAATTCAGATGCTGACAAATTTATCAAAAGAAGTGATAGAAAATCTATAACAGATAAATTTTAAAATATAAAACACCGAGACTAAAAATTTTAGACACACATGCAGGATTATGAGACAAAAAATTTCCGTCCTTTGGAACGATATACGCAGGACGGGGCAGTATCCCCGTCCTACTGATTTAAAATTTCAGAGCCTCCAAACTCCTTTTTTATAGTGTCTAAAATTTTTATAATTTCGTCCACATCGGTAGTTGTAACCAATTGTAATCTATAATTTTTAAAATTTGGTATTGCCTTGAAATACTGAATTAAATGTCTTCTCATTTCATAAATTCCACGTGGCATACCTTTCCATTCCAACGATTTCAACAGATGTTCTTTTGCCATTTCCACCTTTTCGGCAATTGTCATTTCGGGCAAAATTTCATTTGTTTGCAAATAATGTTTTATTTCTCGAAAAATCTGAGGTCGTCCGATAGTTGCACGTCCAATCATAATGGCATCTACGTTGTATTTATCAAACATTTCTTTTGCTCTTTGGGGCGAATCTATATCGCCGTTACCAATGATTGGGATTTTTATTCGCGGATTATTTTTGATTTTCCCGATAAGCGTCCAATCAGCCTCGCCCTTGTAAAACTGCGAACGAGTTCTACCGTGAATAGTAAGCGCCTGTATTCCAACATCTTGCAATCTTTCAGCAATCTCTTCTATCACCAAATTTTCCAAATCCCAACCCAAGCGCGTTTTAACTGTTACCGGCAAATCAACAGCTTTAACAATTTGCTTTGTCATTTCTACCATTTTCGGAATATCTTTTAACATTCCGGCACCGGCACCTCGCGTAGCTATTTTTTTCACCGGACAACCATAATTTATATCTATCAAATCCGGTTTTACGGCAGCGGCTATTTTGGCTGCTTCGACCATTGAACTTATTTGATGACCGTAAATTTGAATCCCCACAGGACGCTCTTCGTCCAAAATAGTTAATTTTTTCAACGATTTATCAATGTCCCGAATCAAAGCCTCAGACGCAACAAATTCGGTGTACATCAAATCGGCACCAAATTTTTTGCACAGATGCCTAAACGACGGTTCCGTAATATCCTCCATTGGAGCCAAAAGCAATGGATATTCCGGTAGTTCGATATTGCCTATTTTTAGAGGGGTTGGGGGTTGGGGGTTAGGTGTTGGGGGTTGGATGTTGGGGGTTGGGTGTTGAGTGGCAGTTTCATTTTTTATAAAATTCAAAAGCATAAACATTGCTCTCGAAGTTGCTTTGCGAATATTTATATCTCTACGATTTCCGAATTGAAATACTTCTGCAACAATATTATCTTTTGTTCCAACTGCAATCCACGTTGTACCAACCGGTTTTTCGGTAGTTCCGCCCGTTGGACCGGCAATTCCCGAAACCGCAATAACATAATCTGTTTTCATATTTTGCAAAGCCCCAACCGCCATCTCTCTAACGATTTGTTCGCTGACCGCTCCGTGTGTTTGCAAAGCCTCACCACCAACACCTAACAATCTGATTTTCAAACCATTACTATAAGCGATAACACTTCCCCGAAAAAACATTGAGCTACCCGAAATAGAAGTTAATTTGTGAGCAATATGTCCGCCGGTACAACTTTCGGCAGTCGAAAGTGTTTTGTTTTTTTGTTTCAAAATTTTTGAAATTTCCATTTCCAAAGAAGTTTCGCCAATCCCGAAAATATTATTTTTCAAAATTACTTTTAATTTTTCCACCTGTTCTGTAACTTCCTTTTCGGCAGTAGCCTTATCGTTGGCGTATGATAATAATTTTATTCGCAAACTTTCGGGCGACGGCAAGTATGCCAATTTTATATTTTCAGGTTTTTGTTGTTCAAATTCTTTCAATTTTTCAACCATTATAGATTCGGGGACGCCCAAAGTTTGAACTATTTTCAAACAAGAACTCGGTATTTCCATTTTGTTTTTCAAAACAGGAACAACATTTTCTGCAAAAATTTGTTTCATTTCAAACGGCACACCCGGCATCGAAATTACGATAGAATTATTTTTTTCAAACAACATTGCCGGAGCCGAACCTATCGGATTTCGGATAACTTCACAAGTTGAAGGAACTTGCGCTTGCAGCCGGTTGTGTTCGTTTACGACAAAACCGCGAGCCTCTGCAAATTTCACAATATCGCTCAAAACCTGCTGATTTTCAACAAGTTTTCCATCAAAATATTCTGCCAAAATTTTTTTGGTAATATCATCAGACGTAGGTCCCAATCCTCCGGTTAAAAGTATCAAATTATATTTTCCGACAGAATTATCCAACGCCTCAATAATGTGCGTCCTATCATCGCCTATCGCACACATATTTTCGACCACAAACCCCAAATCGGTAAGTTGTTTTGCCAAAAAATTAGCATTTGTATTTAACGTATAACCCTGTAATATTTCGTCGCCAATGGCAATTATTTGTGCATTCATATTTTATTTTTCAAAAAAGAAATACAATATAACAAACTAATTTTCAGAATGTTATGATTATAAAATTCAATTAAATAATTGTGTTCCAAAACAAAAATCTTAGAAATAAAATCCCTTCTTAAATTGATTTTTGTTCCCTTAAATGTCATTATCAATTTAGATATTTTTTCCATAAAGACCTGATAATCAAACAGAAACCCTAACCTTGACTTCCTTTTAAGGCTATCAATTTGTCTAACAAGATTTTAAGTTGCTCTTTTTGTTCCGGATTTGTTTCGTTTTGCACGGCAGCTTCGAGGTCGGGAATTGCGTCGGTACGCTCCAACTCCAAAGTCAATTGAGCAGCCAACAAACGAACTTCAAAGTCATTATCTCTAACCATTGGCGGAATCCACTTTTTGGCAGACCACGCAGAAATTTCCATAATTTTGTTCATTGCGGCTATTTTTTCCTCCTTGTTGCCGGTCAAGCTGTAATAAGCCTCGCGTTGAACTTTCAAAACCGAATCGGTAAAAAGAATTTCCTTTGAATAAATATTAGGACGCACCACATTTTCGCCGTACGACACAAGCTCTTTGTCAGCTACAACTCGCACCAAACGCGGAATCATCCAACGCATTCCGTGAGTATTTTCGGGGTGCCCCACAACCGACGCACTTTTCCCTTTGCCCACGTCGGCAATTATTATAAACGGTCTGTTTGAAGTCATACCCGCCGGCGTGCCTTCAACCGTGTGAACATCGCTCAACATAGTGGCAAGTTCGGTGTATTTGTAGGCTGAATTTTCGGCAGGAATCAAAACCGGTCCTTCGTAATATTGCGAATAAGAGATTTCTCGGTCTGCCAATTCTGGAAAAATTTCCTTTCCGGCTTCGGTCAAAGAAAACTCCGCCAAACCGTGTCCTCGATGGTCGTGTTCAATGTCGATAGCTTCAGCTCCGTTCAACGACAAACACGGATAACCCGGCGTTTCGGACAAAATATACGCACCGGCACAAATACCGACAATCCCTTTGCCTTGCTTTGTAACCAAATCAATAATTTTTTGCTGTCCTTGTTCGCCCAAACTTCCGGTTTCGCTACGTCCGCCACCGCCCGGAAACAAATAAACATCAATATCTTCGGTTTTGCCGGACATAATATCCGCAGCCGAAATTATACGCGGATTTATATCTTTGTCTATTTTCAACGCTTCCATTGCATCGGTTATACAATACGGACTATCGCCATTTTTGTCAAAAACCCCAACGTTGATGACGTTTTTGTTTTCTACGACAACTGTTTTTTTATCCTCTTGACACGAAAACATAAACGTCAAAATTATTAAAAGAAAAAAGAATTTTGTTTTCATATTTGTTGTTTATTTTAAGTTTAACAGTTCAGTGTTTTTTTAATAATCTGATAATCAGCTCCTTATTTATCAATTAAATATCAACATAACCCACTGATAACCAGCCTTATAACTTTTAATTTTTAACTTTTAATTTATAATTCAACGAAGTGTTGTTAGGTTAAATTCCTCATTATAAGTTTGTTTCACAAAATTGTCAATCCACGAATAAAATTGACCTATTTCTCCGGCGTTTGTTTTTCCCGACGACCATTTTTCCATTTTTTTCTCGGTTTCGGCAAAAATAATATCTTCGGCTTTTTCAATTTTTTGTACAATTCCCGTTTTATCGGAGTTTATAAGTTCCGAAATTTGCAAATATTTATATCCCGCCGACCTTTTTATCGGGTAGCATTTATCTTTTAATTTCATCGCAAAAGAGTTCAACGGAGCATTTTCGTCCCCTTTTCCGGTCAGCACCGACGGCATATTTTTGCCGCCTCGCACCCACACCGGCAGCGCAACGCAAGTATTTGGAAATCCGACTTGTGTCCAAATTGTAGCCATATCTTTTGGCTCACCTTTTTTAACCCCGCAAACCACCATCGACGAGCTTGAACCGTGTCGCGTGATAAAATCGCCGGAATTTATAAAATGTTCGCCGGCAGGGATTTTACTGTATTCGTTGCGAAAATCTTTTTTCATTACCGAATGCCTAAAACAACGGCTAAATTCCTGAATTATAGTCTTATAGTTCAATTTTCCCATTGATTCGGCTTGGTAGCAAATATCCTGTGCGGTTTGATAACGAATAAATCCGTAACCTTTGTCTTTTTTGCCTGTAAATGAGTAATTTGTGCGAATTATGTAGCCGTTGGGAGCAACAGCCGAATTATTTGCGTCAAATTTGGTAAATTTATAATTATCAACTTCATAAAAAGCAGCACCGCCGTTGGCATCAATCACTCCAAAATGAGCCGCCAAGCCCATTGGTTTGGGCAAATTGGTCAATAATTTTTCAAAATCTTCGAGCGTAGCACAAGTTTCCAGCGCCATTTTCATTATTCGCCCTTCTTGGTCTTTTATAGTAGCAGTGTCGCCCACGTTTACGTTGAAAGACGCACTGTTCATAATGGCAAAACCAACCGCATTTGCACCCGACCAAACGTCTTTACCTTCGGGGTCGTCGCTGTTTATAAGTCCGATAAAACTGTATTTTCCGCTGTCAAAAAATTTCAGTTTATTTTGGTAATGTTCGGTATCGCGTAATTTCCAAATCATTGCACGACCGTCTTTGGTGTATTTGCCGGATAAGACAATCGTTGTGCAACCGACTGATATTTTTGCAATTAATATAAAAATCAGAATTGATAAAAATTTTTTCATTTGTTTGTTTTTTGGCTACTTTTTTATTTTTTCAGAACGCCCGACCATTCGAGTAATTGAAGCTAACTAACTGTTTATAAACGTCGTAACGTAATTGAAAGCACAATAATCAAAGCCTCCGTGACTTTTATTATTGCTTACCCACGTACAAAAGTAAAATAAATTTTGTAAATTAAAAGTTAGGACTTCGTTAAATTATAAATGGTGAATTATGAACAACAAGTTAAACCCCTGATAACCAAACAGTTACAAAAACCAAACCTTAATTTCATAAATCACTGATTATCAACTCATTACAAAAACACAAAAAACTATTTATTAAATAAAATTTATTACTTCCTTAAATCCGAAAGGATAAAAAGACTGTGTTCCGTATGACTGAGGTTGTTACCGGCGTGGAAGATGTTGGCTACGTGGCAATAACAATTTCCAATGGGTTTTCTTATTTCCAATGGGTTTAAACCCATTGGAAGACAATAGTTTTTTTAACCACAACTTAACAACAGCTTTATTTTTATAACAACCTAATAATCAACCTGTTACACTCACTACATTTCACTGATAATCAGCGTTATAACTTTTAAATTTTACCTTTTAATTTAATAAACTGTTGAGCTATATATTAATGTGTTAAAAATTTCACACTAACATAGCGACGTCAGTTATCCCCTCACCTATCAGACTTTAAAATACGAAATCACCTCTTTTAATCTTTCTGCTTGCGCTGTCATTTCTTCCGATGTTGTCGCCAATTCTTCCGAAGTTTCGGCATTTTGTTGGGCAACTCGATTAAGTTGTTCGACCGAATCATTTACATCAAAAACACCCCGACTTTGCTCCTCACTCGCAACAATTGTATCATTTACTAATTTTTGAACAACACTCGAAGTTCGCTCAATTTCAGGTAAAATTAACGATAAGCTATTACCCGCCTTATCCGACAACACTTTCGTATTCTGAAACAAACTGATTATCTCATCGGCAGCCAACCGACTTCTATCTGCGAGTTTTCGGACTTCGGCGGCAACCACGGCAAAACCTTTTCCCTGTTCGCCTGCCCTCGCCGCTTCAACTGCCGCGTTCAATGCCAAAATATTAGTTTGTTGGGATATATCTTTAATCACGCTGATTTTTTCATTGATTAAAATATTCGCATTGACCAAATCTTCGGACTGCTTGCCGATAGCCAAAACGCCCTGATGCAATTTGCCGGATTCGGTAGAAGTAATTTTTGAGTTATCTGTATTTTGCTCGGCATTTTCCAAAATTTCGTTCATAGTAGATGAAACCGACTGTGTTGAAGACACTTGAATATTAGCTCTTTCCGATAATTCTTGTGAAGTTTCGTTTATCTGATGGCTAACATCTAAGAGGGTTTGAAAATTTTCATTAATTTCATTTACAACCGAAGACAAACTCGATACTAAAATAAACAAAGAATTATTCAAATCTCCTAACTCGTTCTGTGTTTCTACTTTTTCAATAGGAATATTCAAATTTCCTTTGGATAATTCTTTCAAACGTGAAATAGACGATTCTAAGGGCTTTTTTATCAAACTATGAATTAAATAAAGTGCTATAATTGTCAGAATTATAGTTATAAACATTGCTATAACCTCGTTAAAATAACCCGAAGCGCTAAGCCGAACCTGTCCGGTTGTTAGCAAAACCAAAAAAACGACAATAATACCGACTCTCATCAATACCGATTGCTTGAAAAGCAAACGCAAAACAACAAAAGCAATGATTAAACCAATAACTGACTTTATCAACTGTGATAAAAGAATAGAATCAACTCCCATAAATTTATTTTTTTTAATTTAACAATTGCGCCAACAGCAAACGATTTTTTTGCAAATTGGCATTAACGATTTTTATATAAAATTGTAGCGAACACCGCGCCAAAAGCCCAGTTGAGACTTTTATTGTTGCTTACAAGCACGCAAAAATAAAATAAATTTTTAGGTTTGAAAATAAAATATAAAAAAAAAAATCAAGTCGTAGATTCAACTACCGGCAATAAAAAACAACGCTCGTTTTTCGGTTCTCGCCGGAACTAAATCTATGTTTACAAGCCACAAAAACAGAACAATATTTAGACTTTTCATAAAGCAAAGCCCCGCGAATTTTAAGGTCTGAAAAAAATATTTTTTGCACCTATCCGCAAAAACAGTTTTTAGTTCTAAAAATATTTTTATACCTTTGTCGCGTAGCATTTTGTATGGTTTTGGGATTTTTAGTCTAAATTGCTATAAAACAGCAGATTAGACAAACAAAATGCTACATTTTTTTTGCTTTTTTCCTTATTTTACTGGCAATTTAGAAGTACGAAACCTGAGTTGAAAATATTAGAAAATAATTTAGATGTCAGAGAAAATAAAAAAATATTTTAGATTTATAAAATTCAGCCACACTATTTTTGCATTACCCTTTGCGTTGATAGGTTTTTCGTTGGCTTACGTTGCATACAAACCCAAACCGATTTTATTTTTGTATGTTGTGTTGTGTATGGTTTTTGCCAGAAGCGCGGCTATGGGCTTCAACAGGTACTTAGACCGCAAAATTGACGGAAAAAATCCGCGTACAGCTCAACGCGAAATTCCGTCCGGCAAAATTTCAGCTCAAAATGCCCTGATTTTTGTGATAATTATGTCCGTTTTGTTTGTTGCAACCACTTTTTTGATAAATACCCTTGTTTTTTATTTGTCGTTTGTAGCACTTCTTGTGGTGTTGGGATACAGCTACACAAAACGCTTTACGGCATTGTGTCACATTGTGTTAGGCGTAGGCTTGGCACTCGCTCCCATTGGAGCATATATTGCAATTTCTGCAAAATTTGAACTCTTACCAATTCTTTTTTCAACAATCGTTTTATTTTGGGTTAGCGGATTTGACATTATGTACGCTTTGCAAGATTACGAATTTGACAAAGAAAACAATCTAAATTCAATCCCCGTAATGCTGGGCAAAAAAGGAGCTTTGCGACTTTCAGTTTTTCTACATATTTTAGCAACAGCAGTAGTTGTAGCGATAGGTTTATTTTTTGAGTTCGGATTTTCTTACTTCATTGGCGCCTTTATTTTTGTAGGGTTGTTGATTTATCAGCATTCAATAGTAAAAGCCGACGACCTGTCCCGAATAAACTTAGCCTTCGGAACCCTAAACGGAATTGCAAGCGTAATTTTTGCCGTTTTTGTTATTTTGGATATATTTGTTTTCTAAGATTATTCAGAAAACACAAATTTCCCGATTTTACAGAAGCCGACAAAAATATCATTGCTACGCAATTACAAAAAAACCGTAGGGCTGATATATTTGTAGATTAAAACACAACAAGCCCCATTTTTTTGATGTTTTCGCAAAAACAAGATATAAATTGCTGATTATAAGAACATTACCCCCCAAAAATACACCTTTTTAAACGCCCCCAAAACCAATACCCAAAACCTTAAAGGCGCCAGCTCCCAATACCCAAAACCCAAAACCCAAAACCCAACACCCAACACCCAATCTACGTCGTAATTTCCCCTGCAATATTTGCCTGCATATAATATTCGATTTGTTTTTTTGTAAAATTTTGAGCAAACAAAAACATCATTTTTGTTACCGCAGCCTCAGTAATCATATCTTTTCCGCTGATAACCCCCAAACTTTGGAACGCTTCGCTAGTTTTGTACAGCCCCATTTTTACACTACCGGCATTACACTGCGTAACATTCAGCAAAATAATATTTCTTTTGTTAGCCCTTTCGAGCAACTCCAAAAACCATTTTTGCGTAGGCCCGTTGCCCGCGCCATAAGTTTCTATAATAATCCCTTTTAGGTCTTTCGTTTCAACAATACTTTCCACCACGTTTGGGTTAATACCCGGAAACAATTTCAAGATAGCCACATTGCTATCTATTTTTTTATGAAAAATAACAGGTTTAGTTTGTTTCCAATAGTTTATAGCTTGCGATTTAAAATTTATATTTATGCCAATATCAGCCAACTGCGAGTAGTTTGGCGATTCGAAAGCGTCGAAATATTCGGCATTATATTTTCGTGTTCGGTTGCCGCGAAACAATTTATTTTGAAAACAAATAACCACTTCCGGCACCACGGCATTGCCGTCTTTTTTGGCACTTGCAATCTCTATCGAAGTTATCAAATTCTCCTTTCCGTCGGTTCGGAGCGTACCGATGGGCAATTGTGAACCGGTAAAAACAACCGGTTTCTGTATATTTTCGAGCATAAAACTCAAAGCCGAAGCCGAATACGCCATCGTATCAGTTCCGTGTAAAACGACAAACCCATCGTAATCGAAATATTTTTTTTCGATAGTATTAACCAATTTTATCCACAAATCGGGCGACAAATCGGCCGAATCTATTGGCTCAAAAGCAATTGTATCAATTTTTATATCAACCCGCACCAATTCAGGTACATATTTCAACAAATTTTCAAAATCAAATGCCTCCAATGCACCTGTTTTTTGATTTTTTATCATTCCGATAGTTCCGCCTGTGTATATTATTAGTACTTTTGATTTTGTCATAAAATTAGTTTTTAGTCGTTTTATTTTTTGCGTTTATTATATTTTCTCTAAAATGTTTATAATTTTCCGGAATATTGGGCAAACCATTGTTATCAATATCGGTAAAATGCTGCAAATATTTGGCAATTGCGAGCCATTCCTTCCCCTCCTGAACTCCGGCTTTGTTGGCATCAAAATCCAACAATTGGTCGTACAAATCATCAATAATTTGTCCATTTTTATCTTTCATATAAACCCGCACAAGCCCTTTGCTGAGATTTTTAATTTCGTCAATAAAACTCAACAAAAAAATATTTCCGGTGAGAGAATAAAGTTTTTTATTTTTTCGCGAAAAGTCTATTTTTTCGCCATTAACTTTTATTTCAAAAACTTTGTGCAAAAAAGGTCGTGTCGGTTTGTAAAAAAATTCGATTCCCGAAAAATACAAATAAGCATCTTCGCCGGGTTTTCCGCCCAATATGTTGAGTTCGGCAAGCATTCGGAGGTCGTTTCCGGTAAGATAAATTTTTGCCAACGGGAATCCCAAAAAATTATTTTTGCCCGCCCCCAAAGGAGCTGCGCGAAACACGTCGGCAATAGTGATTTCGCCTCGCTTCAAATCTTCGCGTATCATTCCCTGTACACCTATAGCAATATCGGTTTTGGAGCTGTAATTATCAGCGTAATATTTTATTGCATCGGTGATTAAATTCCCAAATTCGGCAGGCTTTTTTTCGAGGTAATACGATTTGTTCAGCACAAAATCCGTTTCGGCAATCGGCTCAAAATAGTTGTAGCCGTAAGGCATTAAGCATTTTTTATTAATTTCTTTTTTGTATCTGTCCACCATTTCCGCCACGTCCTTATCGCCACGCACATCATCGTTTAGGGGTAATAATTTGAACTCCACAACCGATACTTTTTTATTTTCGTAATTTATTTCCAAACGCCCCAATTTTTTCAGATATTCGCCGGTTTGCACAATTATAGTTTTACCAACTTGCAAATAATCAGCAGTTTCCACGTGCGTATGTCCACTAATAATAATATCGATGTCCGGAACTTTTTTTGCCAATTTTATGTCTTCGCCCACCATTTGCCCTTTTTTGTTCGGATAAACGCCACTGTGCGACACACAAATTATTATATCAACATTTTCTTCCTTTCTCAGTTTTTTTGTAATCTGTCGCGACACCTTAATAATATCGGCAAATTTTATGGGCGCTGCCCCCTGCGACACAAACTGCGCATCTTTGCCCAAAAGTCCGAAAAACCCGATTCGCAAACCATTTTTTTCGATAACCGTGTAAGGACTTATGATATTTTGTTTTGCCAACTCGCACAAATCGTCATCTTTGGCGTTTGTTTCGGAAAAAATCAACTGCGAAGCTACAATTTTAGGAATTTGTCCATTCGCAAGCCCCGCATTTATGGCATCGGCCAAAAACTGAGGACCAAAATCAAATTCGTGATTTCCGAGAGTAAGCACATCGTAACCAATTTTTTTCATCAAATTCAGTTGAAAACCCGTCCGATTTTCTAACGTTTGAAAAACAGAACCCATAAAAAAATCGCCGGCATCACACATTATAACTTCATTCGGATTTAAACGTTTTTCGCGGTAAACAAGAGTTGCCAATCGGGCAAAACCACCTTCGGTTTTGTCGTTGTCGTTTATCAACGGAGTGTATTTATTTTCAGGACCATAGCCTTCTATTTTTGAATGAATATCGTTTGTGTGCAAAATCACCAAACGCTGTGCATCAAGCACAACAACAAACAGCAAAACAGATATAAAAACGACAACTTTTTTCATATTCACTTTTTTTTTCGGACAACAAAAATATCATATTAATTACAAATAAAAAAACAAAAAAGTCAAACAACTTGCCGAAAAGCCACCTCTTAAAATGGTCAATGGCGAATTACGAACAACAAACTAAAACACTGACAATCAGACAATTACAGCAACGAAGCATTATTTTGTAAGTTTCTGATTTTCAATTTATTATACCTAAAATCCGAAAGTATAAAAAGATTGAATTCAGTATGATTGAAATCGTTACCGGCGTAGAAGATGACAACTATGTGGTAATAACAATATCCAAT
>PDWI01011869.1_pt1 | contig 11931 bp, 10 predicted proteins | sample 1430891 | NCBI WGS metagenome assembly PDWI01 (sample SAMN01162508, study PRJNA174530) | Oral metagenome, whole genome shotgun sequencing project. | biome: Marine environment; feature: Marine mammal; material: Swab sample of the gingival sulcus; isolation source: swab sample of gingival sulcus...
GAACTAATAACATTTTGTTCATGGACATTAGATAATTACTTTTTTGATTAAGAAATAATGTAAAATAATGTGTCACACTTCGTGTGATTACTCTTGGCTTTAGCTACAAACTAACCGTGTGGAATATGACATATTCATAACTCCATATGCTTGCGTATGGAGAAAAAATGTAGGTACAAGGTATGTATTGGTCTGTAAAATAAGACAACATAATAAAGTTTCAAGTTAAGCCCTCAACTATAGTATATTAGAGATTTTAATGTAAAAAAACTTCATTATTCATTGGATACATCGAACTTTGTTTCTTTAATTTCAGAACTCCTGTCGCGATAATATAACTTTGTAATTAACTTAAACCTCAGTGATTTTGAAAACTCCTGAGGTTTTCTCAAGTTTCTCCCCCGACCTTAGCTTTTAAATACAAAAAAAAATCTTAATTCTTAATTTATTATGTTCTTTCATTTATAAAAAAACCAACTATTAAGCTCTTTTGTATTATCGCAATTATCCGAAACTTTAATTTTCAGATTATACTTATTATTTCGTATTATATGTGCTTTTTTAAGAGGAATCGATAATAAATTATTTTTACTGTCGTACTGAGCAATTACCCATTTATCATTCAAATAAGCATTATATGATTTTATTCCCGAGAAATTATCTTTAATAGTAAATTTCAATACGGAATTATTTGTAAACACTTTATTTTTTATATATTGTCGGCTTATTATTGATGGAGCAATAGAGTCGAAAGTTAAATAATATTTTCCGAATTCATATAATTTATTAGAAATATTTCCATTGTAAACAATGCCTCTTCCTGCATAATCCGATTTTCCGTTTTTTAGTTTATTTGCAAATACAGGTTGCTTATTTTTCAAAGAATCGGGGAGTCGGATAATTAATGTTATGTAGTTATGAATAGGAATGGTATTTTTACCTATTGTATATATTGTTCTGTTTAAATTATCGGTTTCTACAGAAAAATTTATTTTTTCATTTTTATATAAATTCCCTTTTTTTATTATGCATTTAGCATTTTTAGAATATAATATAGTATCTTTATTACATAATATCAGTTCATTGCTGTTATCAGTAAGTTTTTTTCCATTATATTTTGATTTATAAATAGTTAAATTTAACTCCGAAGAGTTTAGTGCCGCATCTTTAGCTGTTATTTTAACAATTTTGGTGGTATCTATTGTAATAATTCCACTATTAAATAATGTTTTATAAGTGCTTAATTTATTTTGAGGTTCTTTAAAGCATTTTTGTATTCTTTGCTTATGAGTTTTATAATATTCATAATCAACATACGAATTAATATATTTCATTTCGTTGAATGACAGTTTATCTAATGTTATATTATAATAAGGTTTATTATTTACTTTCATATCTAAAGAATAAAGACCACATTTGTTCCTCGTTCCTGTTACATAATCAACGGTTTGTACACCTAATCCGATTTCTCCCGAAGCATAAATTTTCGATTTATTATTCAAATGATATTTCCCGTTATATAATATCAAATTATAAATAGCGGCTCTGTGTCGTCCATTAACAAGCGAAGAATCATTGATAGGGTACACTTTTAGCAAAAGAAATTTGGGAGCAATATTATCAATAATTTTATTTTGGTGTTTAAACGGATTGATAGTTATATTGTCTTTAGTTTCTCTTATTTCGTAATGAAGATGAGGACCTCCCGAGCTACCCGAATTTCCTGTATACGCAATTATTTCTCCTTTTTTTACGTATATGCGTTGCCTGGGGAAATAATCTATTGTAAATTGTTTTTTAGAGTATTGTTCTTGTTCTGCAATTTTATCAATTTTATCAACAAAACGTTGTAGATGAGCATATAACGTAGTATAGCCGTTATCATGTTCAATGTATAAAGCATTACCATACCCTCCCGGAGATATTCTAATTCTAGATACAAATCCATCTGCCGAAGCATGAACCGGAATTCCTTGTATTCTATTAGTAGAAATATCTAATCCGGTATGAAAATGATTATTTCGTAGTTCGCCGAAACTGCCACTAACAAGAGGAGTAATATTTAATGGATATTGAAAATTTAAAGTGTCTTTTTTTGTAGAGCATATTATATTAGCATTAATAAAAATTAGTATTATTGAAGTAATTATTCCCTGTTTCATATGTTTTTATCTTATTTTTATTCCAATATACATTAAAATTTTAAAAAATGAATTCCCAAAACACTTATTTATTTTATTTTGAATACTCATGACAAAATTTTAAAATACATAATTCAAGTTAAATTCTAATGCATATTCCGAACTTAATTATTTTATATTTTATAAGAATAATAACTATTCTTATTATTATTTGTTGTTTTGCATAATATTTATTTACTTTGTTGCTATCAAAGTTAAAAAAAAATGCTATTATAACATACTGATTAACAATGATTAATGATGATACATAAAAAAACAGTAGAAATAAAAATTGTTAATTATTTTTATTTTTTAAATGCAATGTTAACTTTGTAGAGCTTTTTTGGTTATTGTATGATGAGCGAAAATAATGAAAAAATAAGCAAATTTAACAAACAGCTAACTAAATTAATTAATAAATATAAAGATTTAAAAGAAGAATATAATCTTTTAGAATCTGAAAATATTAGATTAAATATTGAATTAAAAAAGTTAGAAAAAGATAAATTTGCTTTATTAGAAAAATATCAGATATTAAAAATGTCGAAAAATATTGAAGCAAGTGTATCTGATGTACATAACGCTAAAATTAGAATAACAAGAATGGTGCGTGAAATTGATGAGTGTATAGCTCTATTAAATAGATAAATTTTAGTATCCAATGGCTAAGGATTTTCAAATAAATGTAAGAATCGGAAGCGTAACTCTTCCAATGCCTATTGAACGTAGCGAAGAAGAGTTAATCCGAAAAGCTGCAAAGATGATAAATGAAACATTGGATGAATACAGTAAAAAATATAAAGTAGATAATCGTGAGATATTATTGTCGATGACTGCTCTAAACAATGCAGTAGAATTACTGAAAGAACAGAAAAAACAAGATATCTTACCTATTTTAAATGCTGTTGCTGAAATGGAAAAAGAAATAGAAGCTATTTTATAGAAATAAATTATAAATTAAATAATAATATAAATTAAATCCGCATCTTTCATGTTTACTTTAAAAGTAAATTTAGATTGAATGTGGATTTTTGTTTAATAATACAAAAATGGAACTATTTGGAGTAACTGAAATAATTGTGGTTGTTGCCGCTTTGTTTATTGGTGCTGTTATCACATGGATAATAGATAATAAAATACTAACAAAACAAAAAGAACAAATATTACGCGATGCAGAAGCAGAAGCGGAAATGATAAAAAAAGATAGAATTTTACAGGCTAAAGAAAAATTCTTAAAAATGAAAACCGAGCACGAAAAAGAAGTTAATGCTCGCAATAATAAAATAATTGCTTTAGAAAATAAAATAAAACAACGTGAGTCTGTTGCAAATCAACGGTTTAACGAAGTCGAGCGAAAAAAGAAAGAAACAGATGCTATTCGTGTTAATTTAGATAATCAATTAAAACTTGTAGAACGAAAATCAGAAGATTTAAATAAACTTCACAAGCAGCAAGTTGAACAATTGGAAGCTATCTCGGGATTAACTGCAAACGATGCAAAAAGTCAATTAATAGAATCATTGAAAGCCGAAGCCAAAACCGAAGCTATGTCGTACATCAATGACATTATGGATGAGGCAAAAATTAATGCTACAAAAGAATCAAAACGAATTGTATTACAAACTATTCAACGAATAGCTACCGAAGTAGCAATAGAAAATTCCGTAACTATTTTCCATATCGATTCCGATGAAATCAAAGGTAGAATAATTGGTCGTGAAGGTCGTAATATCAGAGCTTTAGAAGCTGCAACAGGTGTTGAAATCATTGTTGATGACACTCCCGAAGCAATTATTTTAAGTGCATTTGACCCTATGCGCCGCGAAATTGCTCGATTAGCCCTTTATCAGCTTGTTACCGACGGACGTATACATCCTGCTCGCATAGAAGAAGTAGTAAATAAAGTGCGTAATCAGGTTGAGGAAGAAGTTATTGAAACAGGTAAACGTACCACTATTGATTTGGGTATACACGGATTACACCCTGAATTAATTAAGCTGGTAGGTAAAATGAAGTATCGTTCTTCGTATGGACAAAATTTACTTCAACACTCAAGAGAAACAGCTAATTTATGTGCTGTTATGGCTAGTGAATTAGGACTTAATCCTAAAAGAGCAAAACGTGCGGGATTATTACACGACATAGGTAAAGTATCTGACGAAGAGCCGGAATTACCACATGCTATTTTAGGAATGAAATTAGCTGAAAAATACAAGGAAAAACCCGACATTGCCAATGCTATTGGTGCCCACCACGACGAAGTGGAAATGACAACGATGATTGCTCCGGTTGTGCAAGTATGTGATGCTATTTCAGGAGCTCGCCCGGGAGCTCGTCGTGAAATTGTAGATGCTTATATTAAGCGTTTGAAAGACCTTGAAAATTTAGCTCTATCATATCCGGGAGTTCTTAAAACTTATGCTATTCAGGCGGGTCGTGAGCTTAGAGTTATTGTAGGAAGCGAAAAAATAAGTGATAAAGAAGCAGAAACTTTATCGTATGACATTGCTCGAAAAATACAAACTGAAATGACTTATCCGGGACAAGTTAAAATTACAGTTATAAGAGAAACACGTGCAATAAATTACGCTAAATAAATTTATAATACTTTATAAAGCTCTAATTAATAAGTAACGTTAAGTGTAGTCCTATTTCAATTTAAGAGGTTAATAATTAAGACTTCAGTCCGGCTAAGACGGATTTAAAGTTCATACAATACTCTAAAAATAAAGAAATAAAGACGAAAGTTGGAATGCGAAAAACATAATCCAAAAGACTAACTGCTAATTAATAATTAAAAATTGCCAATAATTAAATCATCAATTGTCATTTGTTTGTGTGATACGGTTGATGGTTAACATTATGATATTAATAAAAAATACTAACTAAAAAACCATTTAATAATGAAAGCTATTGTTACAAATAAAAAAATTTTAGTAACCGGAGGTGCAGGATTTATTGGTTCTAACCTTGTAGAAACATTACTTAAACAAGATAACGATGTTGTGTGTCTTGATAATTTTGCCACAGGTAAACGAAAAAACATTGAGCCTTTCTTAGATAATCCTCGTTTTACTCTTATTGAGGGAGATATTAGAAATCAAGAGGATTGTAAAAAAGCAGTAAAAGGAGTTGATGCTATTATGCATCAAGCGGCTTTAGGTTCTGTGCCTCGTTCGATTAACGACCCTAAGACAACCAACGATGTTAATATATCAGGATTTATGAATGTTATGTTAGCAGCTCGTGACGAAGGAGTAAAAAGAATGGTGTATGCCGCCAGTTCTTCTACTTATGGCGACAGTAAATCATTACCTAAAGTGGAAGATAAAATAGGAAAACCTCTTTCTCCTTATGCTGTTACCAAATATGTAAACGAATTATATGCCGATGTATTTGCTAAGTTATACGGATTAGAGTTAATCGGATTACGATATTTTAATGTCTTTGGTCGTCGTCAGGATCCCGATGGAGCTTATGCTGCTGTTATACCTAAATTTGTTAAGGCATTGGTTGCAAAAGAATCGCCAACAATTAATGGCGACGGTTCTTTTTCTCGCGATTTTACATATATAGATAATGTGGTTCAAGCTAATCAATTAGCTGTGATGACAGAAAATCCTGATGCCATAAATACCGTTTATAATGTTGCTTTTGGTGAGCGTACTACTTTAAATGAATTGATAGACTATCTTAAAGGTTTCTTAAAAGATTACGATGCCGACATTTATAATGTTAAAGTAAACTATGGACCTGAGCGTTTGGGAGATGTTCCTCATTCGTTAGCTTCAATTCAAAAGGCATCTGACTTATTGGGATATAAACCTGAATTCAGTGTTAAAGAAGGGCTTAAAAATGCAATAGATTGGTATTGGAATAATCTTTAAATTATTAACTTAAAAAAATTATGTCTAAAATTGCTTTAATAACAGGTGTTACCGGACAAGACGGAGCTTACCTGTCAGAATTTTTATTGAAAAAAGGATATATTGTTCATGGAATAAAACGTCGTTCTTCTATATTTAATACAGATAGAATTGACCATTTATACCAGGATCCTCATGTAGATAATAAGAATTTCTTTCTTCATTACGGAGATTTAACCGACTCTACAAATCTTATTCGTATTATACAAGAAACACAACCCGATGAAATATATAATTTAGCGGCAATGTCGCATGTGGCTGTTAGTTTTGATACACCTGAGTATACAGCTAATGCCGACGGCATTGGTACTCTGCGTATATTAGAAGCCATCAGATTATTAGGACTTACAAAAAAAACCAAATTTTATCAAGCCTCAACAAGTGAGCTTTACGGATTGGTTCAGCAAGTGCCTCAATCTGAGAAAACACCTTTTTATCCTCGTTCGCCTTATGCAGTTGCTAAGTTATACGGTTATTGGATAACGGTAAATTATCGCGAGGCTTATGGTATATATGCATGTAACGGAATATTATTTAATCACGAATCGCCTATACGCGGCGAGACTTTTGTTACTCGTAAAATAACACGTGCAGTAGCACGTATAGGACTTGGTTTGCAAGAAAAAGTTTATTTAGGAAATCTATCTGCCAAACGAGATTGGGGACATGCTAAAGACTATGTAGAAGCTATGTATTTAATGCTTCAACAAGAAAGCGGTCCCGATGATTATGTTGTTGCAACAGGAATAACTACCGAGGTGCGAGAATTTGTTCGTATGGCTTTTAATTCTATCGGTATTGAAATAGAATTTAGAAACAAAGGAGTAGATGAAAAAGCATATGTTGTTTCTTGCAAAAATCCTCAATTTAATGTTCCTGAAGGAAGTTGTGTTGTAGAAGTTGATCCTCGATATTTTAGACCTACCGAAGTGGATTTACTTATTGGTGATCCTACAAAAGCTAATGAAAAATTAGGCTGGAAACCAAAATATGACCTTGCCGGATTAATTGAAGATATGATGCAAAGTGATGTCAAACTGATGAAAAAAGAAAAATACCTTCAAGACGGAGGTTATAAGACTCTTAATTATTTTGAATAATGAATAAATCAGGTAAAATATTTGTTGCAGGTCATCGTGGGTTGGTAGGCTCGGCTATATTGCGTTCTTTACAAAAGAATGGATTTAATAATATAATTACTCGTACTCATTCGGAATTAGATTTAACCGATAGCTCGGAAGTTGAAAAATTCTTTAAAGAAGAAAAGCCCGAATATGTTATTCTTGCAGCAGCAAAAGTAGGAGGTATAAAAGCTAATAATACATATAGAGCTGATTTTATTTACGAGAATTTATGTATTCAAAATAATGTTATACATTTTTCTTATAAATATAATGTTAATAAATTATTGTTTCTGGGCAGTTCATGTATATATCCGAAAAATTGTAAACAACCGATTAACGAAGATTATTTATTAACCGACATTTTGGAATATACTAACGAACCGTATGCCATAGCTAAAATTTCAGGAATAAAAATGTGTGAATCGTATAATTTACAATACGGTACGAATTTTATTTCGGTTATGCCTACTAATCTATACGGTCCCAATGATAATTATAATCTTGAAACATCGCATGTGTTACCTGCAATGATTCGAAAAATGTATCTGGCAAAATGCTTTGAAAATAATGATTGGAGTGCCATAGATGAGGATTTAAATAAACGACCTGTAGGTGAAGTAAACAAAAGTAGTTCTACTCAGGATAAAATAAATATGCTTAACCAATATGGTATATTTAAAAAACAAGATGATAATGTAGAACTTAAATTATGGGGGACAGGAGCTCCCAGACGTGAATTTTTGCACTCAAACGACATGGCTGACGCTTGTGTTCATATTATGCGAGAGGTTGATTTTAACGACCTTATATCGAAAGATAAAAAAGAGGTTAGAAATACTCATATAAATATTGGTACAGGCTCTGATATTTCAATAAAAGAACTGGCTGAATTAATAAAAAAAATAGTTGGATTTAAAGGTGAAATAACCTGGAATACAGAAATGCCGGATGGAACATTTCAAAAACTGTTAAACGTATCTAAACTTAATTCATTAGGTTGGAAATATTCCGTTGAATTAGAGGATGGAATTAGGTCGGTTTTTAATAATTATTTGAAAAATTAATTAAGAAAACATTATAACTAAAAAGCGGATGTATAAATTAATATGCATCCGCTTTTTTTATTGATTTATTCAAATTATAGCTTCATCATAATGAAGTTATAAATAATAAAATATAGGGTTTAATTAAATTTTCTACTTCCGTCTTTTTGAAGTAAATATTTTAGAGTAATATATCCTCCATGTTTATCTGAGCCAACATACGATTTAAACCAAAGTTTAACATATTTCCCTTTAGCTGTTTTCACTACAAATATTTGATTTGTAACATTATATGTTGGAGGCATACCTGAAGCATTTACCCAAGATCCTGTTGTTTTTAAAACTTCCATACCACCTGTTATTACTTCATTACCATTTGTTACCGTTATTTTAGGAGGCATACCTTTGTATTCTTCTACCATTGGAATCATTCCGTCAGCAACATAACCGCTTTCAGGAGCTTCCATTACTGCATCCCAACCTGTTTTTCCTATTTTATCTTTTAAAAGTAAAGCAGCACCTTCTCCTTTACCGGATTTGCCGCCATTTAAACGAATATCATAGCGATGGAATGCTATATCCCAACTTAAATCATCTTTGGTTTCAGCAAAAGCCGAAGTTCCAACAATTTCTCCTGTTTCAAAAGATACATACACCCATTTTGAATAGTCTTTTGCATCAATCTCTAAAGTTTTTGCTTCATTTTGGGGTTTTTGCTCATCTTTTTCATCATCTTTTTCACAAGATGTGATACCCACTAATAAGGCTAATGATAATAGCCCTAAAAAAAATCTGTTTTTGTTCATCATTTTTATTATTAAAATTTATAAAATTATTTATTAGAATTCATATCCTAACGATATGTAAAATCTTCGTCCCGGACTTCGGGTTGTATCAAATGTAACAATAGGAGCTTTGTAATTAAATAAATTTTTCACTCCTAATCCTAATTTAAAATGTTTTGTATAGTATTGGTTTACAGCAATGTTCCATAAAGAATACATTGGATATTTTATTTTATAATATTGATCTTTGTGCAAGGATTCATCATTATCATCAATAGCATACGCTTCTTTTTCACCTGTTATTTTTCCGTTAATATTAGCTATTAAAGAATATTTATTTTTCCTGAATTTATACTCTAACTGTCCTGTGGCAGATATAGGGCTCATATTCGACAGTTTTTGTGTTTTAATAGAGTTTTCACTATGTAAGAAAATATATCCTGCTTTTAATTTAAAATTATCTGTTTTCCGTTGTCATATGATAATAAAGCAATTTTATTTTTCACATTGTTATACGATGTTATTAAAGTAATATTAAAGGTGTGGTTTGAATTTAATAAATCTGTCGAAAGAGAGTAATAATTATTTGTTTCCGGTTTTAAATTTTTATTCCCTTTTATTTGAAACGAGCCCAAATGGTTCCAATCCATAAATAATTCTTTAATATCCGGAGCTCTGAAACCTCTGGAATAAGATGCTCTAAAATTAAAATATTTTCCTAAATCATATTTTACTGTTAAACTTGGAGAGAAATGCTCTTCAAAAGTAGAGTGATAACCTACTCTTAATCCTTCAACAATACTAAATTTATCAGAAGCCATAAATTCAGTTTGTACCACATAAACAATATCATTAGTGCTTTTTGTTTTCATTTTATTAGCTTCAAACTTATCTGTAGTCAGTGATCGATATAGATTTTCTACTTCTCTAAAAATATTAAATTTACCTATTTTATAGGTATAATTCAGTTTTGTACTGTGACTAATATCATCATGGATTCTGGTCTTAGAATTATCTTTTTCGTAATAATTAAATCGTTGATACTTATCAAAACTATGTGAAAATGCAATTATTTTTTTATTATTTATTGAATATGAATTTTTACTTGTAACATTATAGTTTTGATAAAAATTATGAAAAGCATCGTTTGAGAAGTCATATTCATGATTATTATAATAATTACCACTTAAACTACAATTTAATTTATTTGTTTTATAAGAAAATTTTTGATTAATAGTATAGTTTTTTGAACCGTTAATTGTTGTTTCTTTTATTTCCTCTTCAGTAATATCACCGTTATTATAATAACGTTTTTCTTTTTCCGTATCTTTTAATATATAAGCATCAATTGTTTTAAAATTAAAAAAAGACATAGATGAAAAAGCTTTATGCTTTAATCCTAATGATATATTTGTATTTAAATTCGGTTTATCTAAATTTCTATAAAATTGTTTTGCATAAGCATCCTCCATATTATCAATATCTGTTTGACTATGATTATTTTCATTAGCTTGTTGATATTTTATATCTGCAGAAACACTAACTTTTTGATTAGCATTTTTTGTTATAATATTTATTACACCTCCCATAGCTTCGGAGCCGTAAAGTGCAGAGCTTGCCCCTCTTATAATCTCTATTCGCTCAATATTAGCCGAATTTATTTGAGAATAATCAATACTGTTATGTAGGGTTTTAGAAATACGTTCACCATTAATTAAGATTAAAGAATATTGTACACCTAATCCCATCATATTCATAACAGGAACACCTCCGTGATTACCCATTTCTACTCCCGGCATTTCTATTTGTAATATATCTGTAATGGTAGGAGCATCTATGTTTTTTAATTCATTGTTAGTAATAAGCTGAGTAAGCACCGGTGATTGTTTTAAAGTGTGAGTAGTTCTAGTTCCCGTAATTGTTATTTGTTCAATGTTAAGAACATCTTCTTGCATATATAATTTTTGATTTTCTTTTAAAACAATAGTATCTTGTAAAGGCTTAAACCCTATGCAAGTGGCTTGTAGAATTATTTTTTCACCTTTAGATAAGGGTATTTTTATTTTCCCATGATAATCAGCAACAACATATCCTGCTTTTTGGGGGGTATTAAATATTTGCCAATGAACGTTTGCTTGTTCTATTATCTGACCTGTTTTTTTATTTAGTAAAGTAATATACGAATCTTGTGTAAATGCTTTAAAACTAACGGTTAATAAAAATATAATTACTATTGCTTTTCTCATTTATTAAATTATAAATTTTAGAAACGACATCTGATTTTTAATATCTTAAAATGGAGATTAAAAATATTCGCTTCATATATTTCTAATGTAAATTAACAGGGAGTTTGTTTTTAAACTTTTTATACTACATATGAACTGCTATATTTATTTTTTGATTTTTTACCTTCGATATTTAAAAAACTAAATGTTAAAGGCAAAAAGCAATAAATACAGTTTAAAAATTAATACCCTGACTCAATTAATGACATTGAGTTTTTATTTTATCTTTTGTAAAGAAAGATTGGGCGCAAAGGTAGGTAGTGATTTTTTGTTTTACAATCCCTATATTTAGGGATAATAAAAAAATAACCGCATTGATAGTCTATTTTTATGCTATAGTCAAATAAAATGCTACTATATACACTTTATTTATGGAGTAAATGCATTTTCTATATGTTGTAGTTCCCATTTTCCATTATCAATTTGAATGAAGATTAAATCAAAACGCACCTCCAAATCAATATTTTTAGTTATTATATAGGCTTCTGCAGCATTAATAATATTATTTATTTTAGATGTTGACATAACATCATCGGGTGTTTGACCTAAAGATTTAGCTCGGGTTTTTATTTCAACAATAATTAATAA
>PDWI01008648.1_pt1 | contig 11930 bp, 13 predicted proteins | sample 1430891 | NCBI WGS metagenome assembly PDWI01 (sample SAMN01162508, study PRJNA174530) | Oral metagenome, whole genome shotgun sequencing project. | biome: Marine environment; feature: Marine mammal; material: Swab sample of the gingival sulcus; isolation source: swab sample of gingival sulcus...
AGATATTTTAGTTGTACATGTAGATGGTGCATTTTTCTTTGGTTCGACTTCATTTTTTCTTGAAACGGCAAATAGTATCTTAGATAAAAAAGAGATTATTATCGATTGTTCAACCGTGCCTTTTATTGACATTTCAGCACTTTTTGCACTAGAAGATATGATAGTAAAATTCAACTCTCAAGATATTGCAGTAAGTTTAGTTTTAAAACCAATTCATTTGCATAGAATAAAAAAACTAAATAAAATAAACGCTTTTAATGAGGTAAATATTTATGTTACTTTAAAAGAGGCGATAGGAAATTCAAAATTTAAGTAGGGCAAATTGCCTTACTTAAACTTGAAAAAATTTGTTCTAGTTGATAAATCAGATTTAAATACTTATTGTAAATTCATTTTTTTGTTTGTTAAAAACAATTGAAACCAATTTTAAGATTTTTTATATTATCATTAGATTTGCATTTTATTTGGTAGTTGGGTCTAGAACAACAATGCATTTTAAATATATATTAACCATAACTGAACCATTTAAATTATAAGATTTTTGTATTGATAACAAAAAAATGGATCTTTTTTACTTGGAGTGTGTAATGTCCATAATGCATAACCATCAGCAATAGGTTCTAATATTTGAAGTATATTTTTGCCCCTGCTGCGTAGATATCTGGCATAGGTGTGTTATTTACATACATTCTTCCTGTTTTCTCATTAACTTTTATTAGTAGTTCTAATTTTGTTTTTTCATAGTCTTCGGTTTTATTGGTTATTAAATCTATAAGCTCAGATCGTCCATCTGTACAAAATAAAGCTAAATTGCTTTCCGCACATAAAGACAAAGTCAAAAGTATAATAGCACATAAATATTTCATTTTTTTTCCTTTATAGATATATATATCGTTGATGAATTATATCTAAACATATATTATATCAATATTAAATATATATATCGTTAGGTGAGACTTTGATTGAAGATGATTTGGAAGAGTATAGTGATAATATTTTAGATATAGTTTCTGCCAATGTTAAAAAATATAGGGAACTTAAAAACTATACACAAATGCAACTTGCACTGGAAATTGGAATGAGCGGAGGGGCTTATTTAGGGCGTGCAGAAATAAGAAAGAAAAATCATCACTTTAACATAAAACACATTGCAAAAATATCCAAAGTTTTAGATGTGCCGATAGAGGAATTTTTTAAAGGTTAATTTTAGCTTTTGCTTTATATTTACGTGTGAAAATAATTACACCGCATACAACACTTCAAAATGCTCTAGTACCGCTATCATATTTTCATCAAACTCCATGTCAAACTCTTTTAGCCATCTTGTATATATTTGGGTATGTGCTTTTTTCCAATACTCAAGTGATCTGTCGCCTTCGCCCTCTTTGTATGCAAAGCTTGCAGGAACTTGGTTAAAAGGCATTTGTTCTATTTTGGTGTTTTTGATTATGGCAATTGCGTCGCCTTGGAAATTTGTTATGATAAAAAGTTCGTTTTCTTTTGGCAATTTTTCATTGTCTAGTTCAAAAAAACAAAGTAGGGTTGATGTGGCTTTTTTGATACCTTTTCGTACCAACTCCGCTAACTCATCAGCATCTTTTTTAGTGTCGCAAAAATGGTAACTTTCGGGCATCTTTTTGCCTTTATAGCTTGGGTTTTTATCGGTAAATTTATCCCATAACTCTTTTACATGTAAATTCATATTTTACCTAAAATCTTTAAAAACTCTTTTGGCTCTTTAAACCCCACAACTTTTAAATGCTTTAACTCTTTGCCATCTTTAAAAAATACAATAGCAGGTGGTCCAAAGATATTGAAGTGTTTTAAAAGCTCTTTTGTTTTTGGATTTGTATCGGTTACGTCTGCTTTTATGAAGGTAAACTTTTCTAACTCTTTTTTTACATCTAAGTTAGCAAAAGTTATCTCTTCCATCTCTTTACAACTTACACACCATGAAGCCCAAAAGTCTATCAAAACAGGCTTTGATGAGCTTTTTATGGCACTATTTAATTCGTTTAAACTTGTTACAGTTGTGGTTTCTTGTTTGACTAAAGATGTTGTGTTTGAGTTTACATGTAGAGATGGCAAGGGTGAAAATAGGCTTTTACCACCACTAAATGCACCTACAAAAAGAATAATTCCATACAGTAAAAGTGTAACGCCACTTGCTTTTATAAATTTTTCAAAAGAAGTTCTTTTCTCCAGTGGTTCTAAAGCGTTTAGGTATATGGCACAAAAGATAAAAAGCACCGCCCATAAAAGAAGCGAAACAGTTGATGGAACAACTCGCTCTATCATGTAAATTGCAATACCAAGCATCACAACACCAAACACACTCTTAACCCTCTCCATCCAAATGCCAGGTTTAGGTAAAAATCTTCCGGCACTTGCACCTATGAGAAGAAGTGGAACTCCCATGCCAAGACTTAGCACAAAAAGTGCAGCTCCACCAAAGAGTGCGTCGGCACTTTGTCCGATATATATAAGTGCTCCAGCAAGTGGTGCAGCAACGCAAGGACCCACTATGAGTGCTGATAAAAAGCCCATGATAGCAACCCCTATGACACCTTTTTCTTTGTAGTTTTCGGATTTTTTATTTGCCATATTTTGTAAAGATTTTGGAAGTTCAATGTCGTAAAAACCAAACATGGAAAGAGCAAGGGCAACAAATACAAGACTAAAAAATCCCAAAGCGTAAGGGTTTTGTAAAGCAGTTTGGATGTTTGAGCCAAAAAGTCCCGCAAAAACACCTGCTATAGCGTATGCTACGGACATGGATAAAACGTAAATGAGGCTTAGAAAAAAGCCTTTTTTTGCATCCATTTTTTCACCTGAATTTGATACTATGATAGATGAAAGTATAGGAATCATAGGAAAAATGCAAGGGGTTAAAGAGAGTAAAAGCCCAAATCCAAAAAATGTCAAAAGTGCTAATAAAGGGTTTGAATTTTTTAATTTATCGGCGATTTTCTCTTCTTGTGAAAGAGATGTAACCTTACTTTGAAAACTTTTTTTCATAGGCTGATAGCAAATCCCTTGCTTAGAACACCCTTGATATGAAACTTCGATAGTGTAGGATTGGTCAGCTACTAAGGTTTGCAAAAGGCTTTTTGGGATATTTATATCAAATTTACCCATGTAAACTGGCATATCGTGAAAGTTGTGTGGTTTTGGAAAGGCAAGTTTTTCATTAAGTGCCACATTAGTTGGTTTAGTGATGTTGATAAAAAATTTATCTTGATATAGATATATATCTTTTGCTAGGTTTACATGTAAATTTACATGTGAAGAAGTTTTGTTAAAGCTTAGTTTAAATGCTTTGCTTGGCTCTAAAAACTCTCTAGCGCTCATACTTACATGTAAAAATGCGATTATCATTATTATTTTTATTAATTGTTTCATTGTACCTTCTTTAATTGTTTTGCAATATTCTATCATAATAAATTAAATACACTTCTACGTTTATACTTTTTTGATATACTTTTTTAAAAAGGATTAATTATGAAAAGATTGATTTTTTTACTATGTTTAGGAGTAGCAATGGCAAATGATTTAAAATATGAGGATTCTCCATATCTAAAACAACACGAAAACAATCCCGTAAATTGGATGGCATGGAGCGAAAAAGCATTTAAAAAGGCAAAAAAAGAGGATAAGCTCATCTTTCTTTCCATAGGATATAGTACATGTCACTGGTGCCATGTGATGGAAAAAGAGAGTTTTGAAGATGAAGAGGTTGCGCGAATTTTAAATAAAGACTATATCAGCATAAAAGTTGATCGTGAAGAGATGCCTGATGTGGATAAATATTATCAAGACATTCATTATATCATCAACCAAAGAGGTGGCGGCTGGCCTTTGAGTGTAGTATTGTTGCCAAATAAAGAGGTGATTTTTGCCGCAACTTATATCCCAAAAGAGAATCGTGGGCAAATGATGGGTTTTAAATCCATTTTAAATATGCTAGATAAAAAATACAAAAATGAAGCAAAAGAGGTTTTGCAAATTAGCGAAAATATCAAAGATGCGTACGAAAGATATAAAAATTTTCGCACCCCACCTGTGAAACTGGATGAAAAAGTTATATATGAATTTATAAAAAACAGCAAACAAAGCTTTGATGATGAGCACAAAGGTTTTGGACATGCGCCAAAATTTCCTCACGCCTCAACTTTGGATGTACTTTTAAAAGTGTATAAATTAACAAAAGATAAAGATGCTTTTGATATGGCAAAAAATAGCCTTTTTACTATAAGTACAGGCGGGATAAATGACCAGATAGAGGGCGGTTTTTACCGTTATAGTGTAGATGAAGAGTGGATGATACCTCACTTTGAAAAGATGCTTTATACTAATGCAGAACTTTTAAGTGCTTATAGTGAGCTTTATGATTTACAGCCAGATTTACATGTAAAAGATGTTATCGCTCAAACCGTAGAAGCGATGAATGAAAGGTTTTTGTATAATGGACTGTATTTTAGTGCAAGTGATGCTGATAGTGAGGGAGAGGAGGGTAAGTATTTTGTATTTAGCTTCAAAGAGGCGAAAAATGCTTTAAAAATGGGTGGATTTGATGAAAATGAGAGTAATGAGATTTTAGAATTTTTCAATATCAGTGAATTTGGAAACTTTGAACATAATCTTTCAAATCCACATGTAACAAGTAAAAGCGCACCAAAAAATCTTTTAAAGGCAAAAAGCGTTTTAAAAGAACTTAGAAGCAAGGTTGAGTATCCATTTATCGATACAAAGATATTAACTTCATGGAACGCACTTTTTATATCAGCCTTATTCGACGCTGGAGAAAAAGTAGATGAAAAGTACTTAAAAATGGCTAAAAACTCCCTTGATAAATTGATAAAAACCATGTATAAAGATGAAAAACTTTATCATCAAATCTTGCCAAATTCCACTTTAAAAGTTGAGGCTTTACTGGAGGATTACGCATTTTTAAGCGAAGCTTTATTAAAAGCTTATATGCAAACTAATTTAAAAAACTATCTTGAACTAGCTCAAGCTCTCATAAAACAAGCAAGTGAAAAGTTTTATAAAAATGGAAGATGGTATTTAGGTGGTTTTAAATCCTTTGCAACTTTAGAAGATAATGCTTATAAAAGCTCGCTCGCTTCTATCATACATGCAACTTCTACTTTAGCTCTTTTAAATGGTGATGCAAAACTTTTTGATGAGGCTAAAAAGATGTTTTTGCTAAATCTTTCAAACTTTGCCAAATATCCAAATGCTTATCCGAGTGGACTTTTTACATGGATAATATTAAACAAAAAACAAACTTTGCTAAAAGTGCCAAAAAAGCAGTTTGAAAAAACAAAAAAACGTGTAAAGGGGCTTAAAAATCCACTTATCTTAGTTATTCAAAGTGATGAAGATATTTTTCAAGCATGTGAGATAAGTTCATGTTATGCTTATGGGGAGGATTTAGAAAAAGTGCTTGAAGAGGTTGAGAAAAGGTATAAAGATTAATCGTTTGATAAAAAGAACTCTATTCTCTCTTGCGTGAGGGGATGTGATGAGAGGATGGAGTTTTGATTTGAACTAGTGTTTAGTGATTTGAAAAGATTAGCAAGTGGTTTTAAAGAATATCCTTGTTTTTTTAAAAGTTTTACTGCTATTTCATCGGCTTCTTTTTCAAACTCTCTTGAATAGCTTAAACTTATTAGTCCAGTGGTGACAGTCGTTAGCATACTTGAAAAATCTCCTATAAAATATGCACTCAACATTCCAGCGATACTTGTTTTTGTGATTTGTTGTATGGTGTGGTGTTTTTGAATGTGTCCAATCTCATGAGCTAAAACACCTATGATGCCTAATTTTTTTGGATTTTTATCTTTTAAAACCAAATCATCAAGTAATATAATGTCATTTGATGGAAGGGCAAAAGCATTTGCTTTGAATTTTTTTGATTTGTAAAAATGTAGTTTTACATGTAGATTGTTTGGAGTTAGTTTTTTTAACTCTTTTTTAAGATAAGTTTTGGTTGTTGCAGGAAGGTTTGAAGGAGCTAGATAATGCTCTTTTAAAAAGTCAAAACTTTTGGTTCCGATTGTTTGCGATACGCTTTGAGGTAGGGTTTTAGCTACTATTTTTCCAGCTATGTCGCCCCCTTTTGTAAGAGTGAAGACAATAAAACCTATCATAAAAATTATGCTCAATATTACAAAAAAACTCTTTTTCTCCACATTAAACATAACAGAAGATTTTATCTTTATATTCTCTTCTTTTTTGGTTAAACAATAGCCCCCATTTGGTAAAGTGATAGTTTGAGGAGTGTTTGGAATTTTTGATGAGATTTTTATATCTTCAAAAGAAAATTGCCAATTTTTTTGTGGAAAATGCACCCAGCCTTGTTTTACATGTAAAATTAGAGATTGCTTTTGTGAGCTAACTCCATCAAAAAAATCAACCTCTAAAATCTGCATCTATATACCTATGTCTATATCAAAAAAGTCCGCAGTCTCTTCTCCTATAGTAGCGCTTTCTTGTATGTTTTGGTTTATAAACTCATCAAAACCGCTTCCAAATAAGTTTACATGTTCTATCTTGTATGTTAAAGTTTTTATCTTTGCATAGGGATAGTAAAGTCCAAAAGTTATAAGCACTAGCAGTGTGTTTGTAAAACTTATCATGCCTAATTCTTTTCCTTTTAGACAGCTTTCAAATGTAAAATTGTGAATTTTGAGATTGTTATAGATAAGATTTCCTAGCCATGCACTAAAAACGCCCTTAAAGAAACTTATAGCAAATATAAACGACAAGTATAGAAAGATTGATGTAAGCATACCAAAAGCTATACTGTTTGTTGCAATCTTAGTGAGTAGAATAAATATAACCACAAGTGCTAAAGTTGCGGCAAGTATGATGCCGATATATTTTAAAAACATTTTATAAAAGGATGATGTATCTGCTGAAAATATAAACTTTTTGTCGCCATAAAATGTGTTATTGAAAACCAAAGACCTAAACTCTTTTAGCGTATAAGGAAATGCTAAGCTTAAAGTCACTATGTTTAGCAAAAAGTGTATAATAAAAAATTTATAATATTGCCATATAGTGCCTTCGTGGCGAAAGTTTATTCCCCTATATCTTGTGTATCTAGCCCTAAATCTCACTGCTTGTCTTATAAGCCAAGGTAAAAGTGCAAAAAAACATAATAATACCATAGCAGCATATGTCTTTAGCCATAAAATCTCTCCTAGTATAAAATGCAAAATAAATATGCTAACTACTATAAGTCTGCCTATTAAAATCTTTATTGGGCTGGCTGTATATTCAAAACTATCTCCATTTAGAGTGGTATTTCCGTAGATATAAGCATTTGTTCTAACTTTTGCCCAAGGCGAGTAAAGACCCAATGTTATAAACGACAAAGATACATTTGTTGCCCATATTTTAAAAAATTCCGAACCACTTCCTTGAAATTTAAAACCATAACTTTTATCTTGCATGTTTATCCTTTTTGGTATTTACATGTAGTATTATTTTCTCTTTTTTAAGTGTTGTAAAATCTTTTGTCTTTTTATTTTTGGAAGTGGCAAATTGTTTTCTGCACCCTCTTTTAATAGTTTATATATTTTCAATACAGAAAGAAAAAATGTCGTAATAGCAGGCCCAAGTATCATACCCCAAAAACCAAAAGTTGAAAGTCCAGCTAGTATGGCAAAAAATATCAAAAGTTCGTTGATTTGGGTTGGAATAACTAGGATTTTTTGGTTGATGTATTTGATGATAAGTGGTTTTATGAATGTATCTGCTATGATAGAGATGACAACAACCGAATAGCAAGCGATGATAATAGCCGTCGTTGTGTGACCTTGTGCAAACTCATAAGCTGATATGGGAAGCCACATCAAAGCGCCTCCAACAACAGGAATAAGCGAACAAAAACCGTATAATATACCTAAAAGAATGCCATTGTAACCAAAATAGATGCCAATTATGGCAAAAAGTGCACCTTCAAATAGCGCAGTTACCAAAATAGAGTAAAAAACCACACTCATAACATTGCCCATTTCGGTAAATATCATCTCAACTTCATCTTCTTCCATTGGTAAAACGCTTTTTATATATCCTATGATATCACGTCCATAAGCGTTTGCAAAGAAGAAAAATATAACTATAAAGACCATATTTGTAAAAAATCCAGCACCTATTTTTCCAAACGATGCAGCAGATGAAAGAATTTTGTTTGTTATGGATGAGATGTCAAGATTTGCTAACGCCTCTTTGATTTTTGGTTCTAAAAAACCTAAACTTTCAGGCAAATCAAATTTGTAATTTGTAAAAAAATTCATAGTATCTTGTATGATTTGCGGATTGAAGTTTAGCGCTTCTGTTGCTAAAACTGTAATGGCGTAAACGATGGGTGCGAAAAATAAAATACACAATAAAAAAGTTGTTATAAATGAGGTGCTTAAGGGGTTTTTGGTGTATGAAAGTATTTTTACATGTATAGGAATGGTTGCTATTGTAAGTAGTGAAGCGATGGCGATATTTAGCAAAAATGGCTTAAATAAAACCACCATACCATAAAGTACTAAAGCAAATAAAACTCCTAAAAATATTCTATTTTTATCCATCAAAATTCCCCAAAAAGATTTTTTTCTCCCATACTAAGTTTAAAAAGGTCGTAACATTTTGGTGTAGCTATTCTGCCCCTAGCTGTTCTTTCTATATATCCTTCAGCCAAGAGATAAGGCTCTATCACATCTTCAACAGTTCCTTCATCTTCACTAAGTGCTGCAGCGATGGTGCTAAGTCCTAAAGGGCGACGTTTTGCTTCAACTAGTATGCTTAAAAATCTCAAATCCATCTCATCAAAGCCTTTTTCGTTAACTCCAAGCTCATCAAGTGCATATATCGCACGTTTGAGATTTATCCTATCTTCATCTTCTACATCGGCAAAATCTCTTACTCTTTTTAGAAGCCTTAGGGCAATTCTAGGAGTTCCTCGACTTCGTTTTGCAAGTTCTAAGCTGGCATCTTTTTCGCAAGGCTTATTTAATTTAATGCCCGCCTTTTGGGTGATAAGGGCTAACTCTTTAGAGTTGTAAAATTGTAACCGAAAATGCATTCCAAACCTATCTCTTAAGGGAGAGCTTATCATGCCAGCTCTTGTGGTTGCACCTATTAAAGTAAAGCGCGGAAGGTCTATTTTTATAGTTTGAGCTGCTGGTCCACTACCTATGATGATGTCAAGTCTAAAATCCTCCATAGCAGGATAGAGTATCTCTTCGATAGCTGGAGATAGACGATGAATCTCATCTATGAAAAGTATGTCGCCTTCTTCAAGATTTGTAAGTATCGCTGCTAAATCACCGCTTTTTTCTATCATTGGGGCTGCTGTTATTTTTATATTTGCTTCCATTTGGTTTGCTATGATGTGAGCGAGAGTTGTTTTGCCAAGTCCAGGTGGTCCAAAAAAAAGTATATGATCAAGCGCTTCATCTCGTTTTTTGCTAGCTTTTATAAAAACTTGTAGGTTTTTTTTGATTTTTTCCTGACCTATGTACTCTTCCCAATTTGATGGGCGAAGTGAGCTTTCGTACTCACTTTCAAATGACAATTTTTCGATTTCGACTACGCGTTCCATTAGTAACAATGTTCCTCGCTTGGAAACTCTCCATTTTTGACTTCATCTACATAAGTTTGTAAAGCATCTTTTATCAAGCTTGCCCCTTCAAGGTATCGTTTGGCAAATTTTGGCTTGAAATCTTCAAAAAATCCAAAAGCGTCTGACCATACTAAGACTTGACCATCGGTATTTTTTCCAGCACCTATTCCGATAGTTGGAATATTTACAGATTTACTCATTTTAGTCGCTATCTCGCTTTTAACGCCCTCTATAACAACACAAAATGCTCCAGCTTGTTCGACTGCTTTTATGTCGCGAAGTAGCTGTTTTTCTTCACTTTCGTTTTTTCCTTTAACTTTGTAGCCACCTTCAAATCTTACACTTTGAGGAAGTAAGCCAACATGAGCCATAACTGCTATTCCGTTTGATGTTAAATGTTTGATGATATGAGCTTTATCTTCTCCGCCTTCAATTTTAACTGCATGTGCTTTTGTATTTTGATATACTTTTAGTGCGTTTTTTAAAGCAGTTTTTTTATCTTTATAAGTTCCAAAAGGCATATCAAAAATAATAATTGGATTTTGAGCTCCTTTGCAGACAGCTTTTGTGTGGTATATCATCTCATCTAAGCTTATTGCTAAAGTATCATCGTCTCCACCAAAACTCATACTTAAACTATCTCCTACCAATATAATGTCCACATAGGAGTCAAAAAGCGAGGCAAAAAGTGCATCATAGGCTGTTATCATGGTTATTTTTTCACCATTTTTTCTTTTTTTAATGCTATTTAAAGTTGTTTTTTTAGATTTTAAAATACTCAAATTATTTCCTTAAAAATTATACGTGAGGTTGATTTTAGCAAAAAAATGATACAATTTCACTGAAAAGGTTAATTAAGGATAATGTATGGGCTTATTGAAAGATATGGAGATTGATTTTGATTTGGACATTGTTGAAGATTTTGTTATGCATTATGGCATCATGTGTGAATCAATGGAATCTCTAATTGTAAGCTTAGGAAACGAAAGCTATTATGAAAATAGCATAAATGACCTTTTTCGTATTTTTCACAATATAAAATCAGCTGCTGGATTTGTTAGGTTAGATCCTATTATAAAACTTGCGACTTTGATTGAAGAGGTGCTTGAAGAAGCTAGAGAGTTAAAAGGGCCAGCAAGCGATGATTTTATAGATTGGTTATTGCTTATTAGTGATCAATTTGCTCAATATAGACTTGATATTGAGGATGATAAAGAGTATTTTTCTATGCTCAATCCCCTTATCATAAAGATACCAACAAAATTAGAAAAAGAAGAATAATTCATAAAATTAAACTTAATTTAATCAATTTTTTGGTATCATCTGCCCCTTAAAATGTTCACAAAGCTTACAAATCCCAAACTTGGGTGCTTTTGAATAAACCACAAATAAAGTGAGGAATCGTTAAATGTATGCGATTATTAAAAATGGCGGAAAGCAGTATAAAGTTAGCGAAGGTGATTACCTAGTGCTTGACAAAATTGATGCACAGCCAAAAGATAAAATAGAAGTTACGGAAGTTTTAGCACTCTCAGACGGTGAGCTAAAAATAGGAAATCCGTTTGTTGATGGAGCTAAGGTTGAACTTGAAGTTGTTACTTCAGGAAGAGCTAAAAAAGTTATCATTTATAAGAAAAGAAGACGTAAAGATTCTAAGTTAAAGCGCGGATTTAGACGCTCTTTTACAAAAGTAAAAGTTACTAAGATAGTAGGTTAAGGAGAAGAGATGGCACATAAAAAAGGTCAAGGTAGTACCCAGAATAACCGAGATTCCGCTGGACGTAGGCTCGGTGTTAAAAAATTTGGTGGCGAGTTCGTAAGAGCTGGAAATATTATTATCCGTCAGCGTGGAACTAAAGTTCATATGGGAAATAACGTTGGAATGGGAACAGACCATACGATATATGCTCTAATAGACGGACACGTTAAATTTGAAAGAAAAGATAAACAAAGAAACAAAGTTTCAGTTTATCCTGCATAAATCCTCTAAGTTTACATGTAAAAGTTTTACATGTAAACTTTTTTTACTTCAACAAGGACTTTTTAAATGTTTATAGACCATGCTAGCTTAACTTTAAGCAGTGGAAAAGGCGGAGCCGGAGCGGTTTCATTCCGTAGAGAAAAACACGTTATCATGGGAGGCCCTGATGGTGGAGATGGTGGACGTGGTGGAGATGTTTACTTTTTGGTGGACAACAACTCACATACACTCTCATCTTTTAAAGGAAAAAATCACCTAAAGGCACAAAATGGAAGACCTGGTGAAGGACGAAAAAAGTACGGCAAAAAAGGCGAAGATTTA
>PDWI01008649.1_pt1 | contig 11929 bp, 8 predicted proteins | sample 1430891 | NCBI WGS metagenome assembly PDWI01 (sample SAMN01162508, study PRJNA174530) | Oral metagenome, whole genome shotgun sequencing project. | biome: Marine environment; feature: Marine mammal; material: Swab sample of the gingival sulcus; isolation source: swab sample of gingival sulcus...
ACAGAAATTGAGATACTTTTGAACAATAATCCGATACAAGATTTTGATTTTGATGCTGAGACAGGAGAGATTTTTGCTCAATTAGAGTTGAATGAGGGGATAAACAAACTTTATATAAAAGCCTCCAATGCAAAAGGCGAATCTGAAAATGAGGTTAGTTTTAGCTATGAAATTCCTATAAAATATCCTCCGGGAGTATTGATAAATTCTCCTAGAAATGGCTTTAAAAGTGAAAAAAATATTGTTGTTTTTAGAGCTTCTATCGAAAATGTCAGTTCTAGGGAAGATATTTATGTTACTTTGAATGGAGATGATTATTCTGATTTCAATTATGACGAAAAATTAGGAATAGTTTTTTCTAATTTACCATTAAAATTAGGTAAGAATACTTTGAAAGTGGAGGCAGAAAACAAATTGGGTATGGAATACGATGAGGTTACTTTTGAATACCGTTCAAAAGTAGTGCCGGCAGTAGAAATAACATCCCCTAAGAACGGAATAATAATGAGTGTCGCCTATGTGCCAATCAGAGCTGTTGTTCAAAATGTTGAGCGCAAAAGTGATGTACAAATTACTGTAAATGGCTCTAGATTTAATTCTTTGAGTTTGGACGGAGACAATCTTGTATCCAAAGTGCGCGTAAAGCAAGGAAGAAATGAAATAATAATAAAAGCAGTAAACGATTACGGAATGAGTTCGGATACACTTGTTGTTTCCTTCAATGGAAAACCTCAAAAACCGACTATTGAACTGGAAAATCCTAAGAAATCAGGAGGATACACGAGTAGTCGTCAATTGGAGTTTTTGGCAAAAGTAGAAGGTATAAGTCATTCATCATTTGTTGATTTAACATTGAATGGACGAGATGTAACTAATTTGAGATACATCAGAGATAAAAAAATGGTAAAAGCTAATCTACAGCTGAAAAAGGGATGGAATACAATAATAATCAAAGCCAGCAACAAAAGTGGCAGCACTACGAGAAATACTAAAATATTTTTGGAATAGTATTTGCAGGTATATTAATTTTTATAACTTAGCTTCTTCAAATCATACTAAAATGAGAAACATATCAAAATCTGTACTAACATTACTAATCGTTTTTGTGGCTTCTGCAGGATTGGTAAATGCTCAGAGTGAAACTCAAAAAAAATTCCCAAAAGTATTTTTAATTGGAGAATACGAAGAGTTTTACAATAGTTTTGTAGAGCAATATCCTGAAAGTCTATTGAAGATAAGTAACGATTCGATGGAGTTGGCATATGTTAATTGGATGTACTTGCTAAAAGATATGGAAGAACATTCTAAAAAAATTAATTTTGACTTAAATGGTCTAAAGATATGGATAAATGTTTTTTGGAACAAGGACGGAGGTATAGATTACATAACGTATTATCCTAGACCAAACAGTAGAAATATGGATTTTGACAAACTAACAGCATTTTTTATTGATTTTATCAAAAAGTATAATGTTAGATATAAGGGAGACAGTAATTTCGTTCACTATGGCAGTGCTCGTTTTCCCTCTTTTGCCGACATGTATATTCCTCAATCAGAGTAGATTTTTGTGCGAAATATCATAATTTTTTTTGTCAAAAGGCATAAATTACTCAAAAAGGGATGATTATTTTTTTGTTTAACGTTGATATAGTTGCTCCTTTTTGTTTGTTAGTTCAATAAAATAACCTACCTTTGCACGGTTTTTTATGAATAAGATTCCTAGTTGTTAGGAGTTTGTGTGTAATAAATTGAAAAATAGATAAATAAGATTTCATTATGGCATTAATAGGTTCGATTAGAAAGAATAGTTGGGTACTTATTGTTCTTATAGCAGTGGGTATGGGAGGATTCATTTTGCAAAGTATCGTTCAAGGAAGTACCCAGTACGCTTCAGGAGATAGGAATACGTTGGGAGAAATTGATGGAGAAAAAATAGATTACCGTGAGTTTAGTGAAGCAGAAAGGCTCCTTTATGGTAACTCTAATTCCAATACTTATGCAAATCGTTCAAATCTTTGGGATTATTTCAAAAACAAAACTTTGGCAAATAAAATGGCCGATAATTTGGGTCTTGGAGTGAGCACTCAAGAGTTGTTGGATTTGGAATTTGGAGATAGATTGAGTCCGATTATAAAAGCAAGATTTAAAAATAAGCAAACAAATGCTGTCGATAGAAATACACTCAATCAGATTAAGAAGATGATTGATGATGGTTCTCTTAATGATCAGTACAAAAGATTTTGGGCAGTTCAAGAAAAGGAGATTATCTTCAGTAGCCTGAATTCTAAAATGTCAAATTTGGTTTCGAAAGCGGTATATACTCCATCTTGGTATGCCAAAGATAAATACAGTATGGATAATTCTAAGGCAGACTTTGATTATGTCAAAATTCCTTTTGATAAGGTGAATGATTCAGAGGTAGAAGTGACAGATAAAGACATAGAGAATTATTACAACTCTCACAAGAAATCTTATTTGGACAAAGAAGAGAAAAGAACAATCGACTACGCTATTTTTGAAGTTAAGCCTACGCTTTCTGATGTAACAGCGATTAAGGACAAGGCAAAAGAGTTGGCTGATGATTTCAGAAAAAGTGAAAATGATAGTTTGTTCACAGTCTCTCATGAGGGTGTTTTGTCAACCGTTTATTTCGGTTTGGATGCATTGCCCGAACAGTTAAAGTCTGACTCTACACTCAATCTAGAAAAGGGATTGGTTATAGGTCCCTATAGAGACAAAGATATATTTACTGTAGCAAAAATAGTTGATAAAGGAGTCGTTGCAGATAGTGTAAAAGCAAGGCACATACTAAAATCAGTACCTCAAGGTTCTGCACCGGAGGCTTTTGTCGAAGCTAGAAAATTCATAGACAGCTTAAAAACAGTATTAGAGAAAAAACAACAATCATTTGATTCTTTGGCTATCAAGTATAGTAATGATCCGGGAAGTGCTTCAAAAGGTGGAGATTTAGGCGTTTTTGCACAAGGGAGAATGGTGCCTAAATTCAATGATGCATGTTTCTTAGGAGACGAAAATCAGTATCACGTAGTGACTACAAGATTTGGTGTTCATTTGATAGATATTGAAAAAAGGATATTCAACGATAATTTGCCAAAGTATAATGTGGCTTATATCTCTTTGCCAATAATTCCTAGTGAGGAGACACAAGATTCTATCTACAACATGTGTGGAGATATATTGAGTTATTGTGAAACTCCTGCAGTATTAGTGGATAGCTTGGCAAAGTACAATGTTTCATTTAAAAAGTCAATTCCTTTAGGTGCTAATGATTACTCTATTTTAGATTTAGGAGCTGACCAGACATCTAGAGATATAGTGCGTTGGGCTTTTGAAGATGGTACAGGTATTGATGATATTGCTCCATCTGTTTATACTTATACCAATAAGAAACTTTACTACAACGAAAAGTATGTGATTGCTTACTTGAGTAGTATTGATAAGCCGGGGGCATTTAATCTTCAGACAATGAGAAATAAGACAGGGTTGTTGGTCAAAAATGAACTTAAAGCTAAGGTTATAGCAGATAAAGTCAAATCAGAAGATTTGAACCAGATAGCTCAACAATTTGGATTATCTGTACAGAATGCCTCTCAAATTGATTTCAAATCAAAGTACATAGATAAGATTGGTACAGAGCCTGAGCTTATGTCTTATGCATTCAATGGAGAGACAGGAAAGGTTTATGGTCCTATCGTAGGAAAGTCAGGAGTCTTTTTTGTATCGCCTAAAGTTGTAAATAAAAATTCTGGAGAACCAAATCTTATAAATGAACAGAAAAACATATCTAGAACAGTTAGAGCTTCTGTAGAGAATAGACTTCTTAATGATGTTTTAGAAAATGTTGAGGTAGAAGATTTTAGAAAGAAGTTTTTCTAAGGATTTATTTTGCGTTTTTATTCGCAATCAACAATGAGTGATTATATTTTATTACAATACATAGCTTAATATCAATGTATTTTTGTGGTGTTGGCTTATAATAATTGATTTTGTAATAATAAATTTAGTAGATAAAGTGTTTGTTGCCTTGTTGTTTGTCTCAACAAGGCTTTTTTTTAGAGAAGTCTTTATACCGTTTTAACAACAAATTGTTGTATATAAATGGAGTAAAATATTATTATTATGAGTTTATTGACAATAGGAACTGTAGCATTTGATTCAATTCAAACACCTCATGGTAGGGTAGATAGAGTGGTTGGAGGTGCTTGTACTTATATCAGCTGGTCAGCCTCTTATTTTACTGACAAAATAAATTTAGTAGCGATAGTAGGAGATGACTTTCCTCAGAAAGAATTGGACGAATTGAAAGCAAGAGGAGTCAATTTTGATGGTCTTGAGATAAAAGAAAATGCATTAACTTTCTTTTGGGAGGGGAAGTATCACGATAATATGATTTCAAGAGATACTATAACTACAGATTTGAATGTATTGGATGATTTTAATCCAATATTGCCCCCTGATTATAAAAAGTCTGATTTTGTAATGCTTGGCAATTTAACACCGGATATACAAGAGCAAGTTTTGAATCAACTCGATTCTTTGGATAATTCATTCGTAGCTCTAGATACTATGAATTTTTGGATGGACATAGCAATGGATAAGCTAAAAGAAGTAATATCTAAAGTGGATATGTTGACGATAAACGATGAGGAGGCAATACAGCTTAGCGGAGAGTTATCAGTAGTAGATGCTGCTAAAAGCATTTTGGAAATGGGACCAAGGTATCTAATCATAAAAAAAGGAGAACACGGAGCTATTTTATTTGATAAAGATAAGATGTTTTATGCACCGGCACTGCCATTGAATAAAGTAAAAGATCCTACCGGAGCGGGAGATACTTTTGCAGGAGGTTTGATGGGATACTTGGATAAAACTAAAAATACTTCTTTTGAAAATATGAAGAGAGCATTGATACACGGTTCTGCGATGGCCTCATTTTGCGTTGAGGAATTTGGTATTACTAATCTAAAAAGAATAAATCAAGAGCAAATTAAGCAAAGGCTCGATGCTTTCAAAGAATTAGTGAGATTTGACTTTTTGTAGATTTAAGGCTTTTGTAAGCTTTATCAATTTTTTATAATTCGGTAGTTTGATGATAGTTGTTTTGTAATGCATTAGTTCATTACCTTTGTTGTCTTTTTTTAAAATATAACATATTGCAATGATAGATAAAATAAAAAAATATCAACAATCGGAGGATAAAGATTACAAGTTTAGTATTCTCATTCCGACTTGGAATAATTTAGATTATCTAAAATTGTGTATTAGAAGTATTGAGCAAAACTCAGGACTTGACGTACAGATAATAGTATTTGTAAACGAGGGAAAAGATGGTAGCCTAGAATGGCTCAAAACTCAAAAAAACATAGATTTTTTGCATTCTAATGAGAATGTAGGGATATGCTATGCTTTAAATATGTGTCGCGCACTTGTAAAATCAGATTATATAGTTTATGTCAATGACGACATGTACTTGTTGCCTGATTGGGATACAGAATTGTACAGGGAGATTGAGAGAATAGGCACAAAATCATTTATGCTGTCCTCTACAATGATAGAGCACATTGATACCGACAATCCTTGTGTTATCGTGAAGAATTACGGTAATTCTATTAAAAACTTCAAGGAGGATTTATTACTCAAAGAGTATAAAAATTTAAAATTTGACGACTGGAGTGGCAGCACTTGGCCTCCCAATGTTGTACATGTAGATATGTGGGATTTGGTAGGAGGATTAAGCTCTGAATTTAGCCCGGGCATGTATTCCGACCCTGATTTTTCGATGAAATTGTACAAAGCAGGAGTAACGATTTTCAAGGGAGTAGGTACTAGCTTGGCATATCACTTTGGCTCGAAGACAACTACTAGAGTTGATAAAAATGAGAATGGTCGAGGTATGTTTCTTCTAAAATGGGGCTTGACTCCGGGAGCCTTTAGCCATAAAATATTGCACAGAGGCGAAGCGTATGGGAGGATAAACAAAGAAGAAAAACTACCAAAAAAAGACAGAATAATAGCAAAGTTAAAAGGACTGCTATTTTTTATGAATCTAAGGAGATAACTATAAAACCCCACCCTCATGCAATCAGTAGTAGCCAAATATATCAACAGTACCAACCGCAATATTTTTCTTACGGGAAAAGCAGGTACAGGAAAGACTACTTTTTTGCAGAATTTGTCGCAACATACACCAAAAGAAATGATTATCGCTGCACCAACAGGTGTAGCCGCAATTAATGCCGGAGGTGTAACACTCCACTCTTTATTTCAATTGCCTTTTAGTGGCTTTATACCTGATAATAAGGGCTTAACAGGAGATTTGCGAACAGAAATAAATACACCTCATACCCTTGTAAAAACGGTAAAAATGCACAGCACTAAAAGGGATATGATTCGCTCACTTGAACTATTGGTAATCGATGAAGTGAGTATGCTCCGTGCCGATACGCTGGATGCTATTGATGTATTATTGAGGCATATCAGGGGAAATTACAATACACCTTTTGGGGGCTTGCAAATACTTTTCATCGGCGACTTGTGGCAGTTGCCTCCGGTTGTGAAAAACGACGAGCAGGTGGTTTTGCAACGCTATTATCCTTCGCCCTATTTTTTCAATGCTAAGGTACTGCAAGACAATCCTCTTCTCTACGTGGAACTTGAAAAAGTATATAGACAAGAAGATATAAAGTTTGTAGAATTACTAAATAATTTGCGTAATAATCGATTAACAAGGCAAGATATAAATATACTCAATTCTAAATATGTATCAGATAAGCAAAAACTAATTGAGAGCAATGCTATTTATTTGACTACTCACAATGTAATTGCTCATAATATTAATCGCAGGCAATTGGAGAAAATCAAAGCACCTTCGTTTTTCTTCGATGCCGTTGTGTCAAAAAACTTTAAGGAATGGCAATATCCTAACGATGTGCAATTGGAACTGAAACTGGGTGCGAAAGTGATGTTTATCAAAAATGATATTTCGGGAGAACAACGGTATTATAATGGCAAAATTGGGACTATTTGCGAAATAAATGAGGATAATATTGAAGTAAAATTCGAGAATGGTACTACTGCACCTGTAGAACTGTACGAGTGGGAAAACAGCAGATATACTCTTGATAAAAGTACCGGAGAATTGGAAAAAGTGGTAGAGGGCACGTTCCGTCAATATCCATTGCGATTGGCTTGGGCGATTACCATTCATAAAAGTCAGGGCTTAACATTCGATAAGGCGATAATAGACGTTGCCAATATTTTTGCTGCCGGTCAGGCGTATGTCGCTTTTTCACGTTTGAGAAGTTTGGAGGGCTTGATTTTGGCACAGCCAATGCGTGAAAATGTTATCAACGTGGATAAAAATATTGTAAAATATAGTCGTCAGAAGAAGTCTCACAAGGAACTAGAACAAGCGTTTCCCAAGGTGCGTCGCGAATACTTTTTGTCTTATATCCCCTACAATTTTACTTTCGATGATTTGGTATATGCCATAAAAAACTATTTGCAAACATTCAATAAGGAAGAAAATCGCTCAACTAGGCAAGCCTATAAATCGAATATAGAGGCATTGTTACCTAGAATAATCGAAATAAAAGACGTTGGCATCAAATTCAAAAAGCAGCTTGTGAGTATTATTAATTCTAACAACGAGAATTATATACAGCATTTGAACCACAGAATCGGCAAAGCTATAGCTTATTTTGAGCCTATATTGCAGTCTTTGTACGCTGATATTACAGATTTGGCAAAGGAAGTGAAACAAGAAAGAGGAACTAAAAAATTTGTAAAAGAATTGGTAGAGTTAGCCGGTAAATTTGTCGATAAGCAAAGAAAGATGTATAAAATTGTAACTTTACTCAAATCGACTATCGAAAATACTGATTATAGCCGAGATAACGTCAAAAATGTAGAATATATAGACGATACCGTTCTCAAAACACAAAAGAAAGCGAAGAAACCCAAAAGAGAAAAGAAAGAAAAAGTCAATACCAAATTGGTAAGTTTAGAGCTGTTTCAATCCGGTTTGAATCCGGTAGAAATCGCAAAAAAACGCTCTTTGACGGAGGGAACAATTATCAGTCATCTTATTTATTACGTAGAGCAAGGAGAACTGAAAGCCTCGGATATCATTGATGAAGCAAAAATAGACACTATTGCCTCTTTTGTCAGAAATAACCAAAAAATGTCACTTAAAGAGATAAAAAACGGACTCGACGACGATATCAGCTACAACGACATAAAACTGGTAATAGCAGAAATACAGAGCGTATAATGCCAATTTTATATTGAAACGGACTCTGCTTCAAATGTTTTTTCTTAAAATATTTATTATCAATTTTTACTGTCGTATAATATTTTAATATTACCTTGCATTTGTTTTTGAATCTATTCTTTTATCGTAAAAGACTTATGCAATTAAATAACAAGAAAACAATTAAAGGTTGGGCTATATATGATTGGGCTAATTCAGCTTATTTTCTTGTTATTTCAACAGCTATATTTCCTGCCTATTTTATAGCAAATACAAGTAAAAAAATAGTAGTATTTGGTACTGAGATTTCCAATAGTGCTTTGTACTCTTATGCTGTTTCTTTTTCCTATTTAGTAATAGTATTACTAACACCAATCTTGTCAGGAATAGCAGATTTTGGAGGAAAGAGAATGTTTTTTTTGAAGCTATTTACATTTATAGGTTCTATTTCTTGTATGTTGTTGTATTTTTTTACCGGCGATGTAGATCTTTGGCTTGGGACATCAGCTTTTATCCTTGCCACCATTGGTGCGGCGGGAGGATTAGTTTTTTACAATGCATATCTGCCGGAAATAGTAACAGAGGACAAAATAGATAATGTAAGTGCAAAGGGATTTGCTTATGGTTATACAGGAAGTGTTATTTTATTGGTATTTATACTGGCAATGTCATTGAAGCCTTTGCTGTTTGGAATCCCTGAAAATACCACAATTCCATATAGATTGGGCTTTGCTATGGTTGGATTTTGGTGGTTAGGTTTTTCGCAAATAACATTTAAGAGATTACCTCAAGGAAGTAAGCAAAAAATTACTCGAGATATGGTATATAAGGGGTTTCAGGAGGTCGTAATTGTATTTAATAAGGTTAGGAAAAATACAAACTTGGTGGTGTTTTTAATTGCATTTTTCTTCTATAGTGCCGGAGTACAAACTGTGATATATTTAGCTTCTATTTTCGCAAAGGAAGAATTGATGTTTACTACCAAAAATCTCATTATTGTAATTTTGATATTGCAATTGGTTGCCATTTTAGGAGCGTACTTTTTTGCTTTTGTGTCAAAAAAGATAGGAAATAAAATAGGGCTTTTACTTCAAGTTGCTATTTGGTTTGGACTTGCGTTTGCTGCTTATTTTGTTACCAGCAAAATTCAATTTTATGTTCTTGCCGGCTTGGTTGGAATGGTTATGGGAGGAATACAGTCCCAATCACGATCTTCTTATTCCAAAATAATAGACACTAAAGAAAATGAAATTACATCTTATTTTGGTTTTTATGACATTATATTCAAATTGTCAATTGTTGTTGGAACATTTGTTTTTGGTTTGATAAATGATTTTACCGGAGACCTTAGAAAAAGTGTACTTTCTCTTGCATTTTTCTTTCTAGTTGGATTTATTTTGCTACTGTTTACCAATTTTAAGAAAACAGAAAATGGTATCAAATTGTTATAAACAAACTTTTGTTAGAAAATGATTGTAAAATAAAAAATCGTCTTAATGAGAATTATTAATATACTGTTTGTATTGAGTGTTGTTTTGCTTTTTTCTTGCAACAATGATAGTAAAGAGAGCTCACATACTGCGAATAAGGGAGATAAAACATTGATGCAATTGAATAAGCTCGTCAAAAAATCGGAGAATAATCAAGAGCTATTATTGGAAAGGGCAAAATATTATCAAAAAATAGGGAAGCTGGATTCGGCTATAGTTGATATGAATAATTTGATAAAATTGGATTCTACAAAGGCTGATTATTATCATTTGCTCGCTGACATGTATATGAAAAACGCAAAATCAATGTTTGCAATAAAAACTATGAAGCGACTCCTTGCTATATATCCCGATAGAATACAAAGTTTATTGAAATTGTCAGAGTTGTACTTTATTGTAATGAAATATGACAATTCTATCAATACTGCCAATAAGGTCTTGTATTACTCTCCCAACCATCCTGAAGCATACTTTATGCTGGGCGAGAACTTCAAAGAAAGAGAGGAATTTGACAGGGCAAAAAATAGTTTTCTAACAGCAGTGGAAAATAATCCAGAACACGTTGATGCGTGGATTGAACTGGGCGTTTTATCAGAACATGCTAATGATAAAAATGCCGAAACGTATTACAAAAATGCTATATCAATCGACTCTTCTTACAATTCTCTACACTATTTGGCATATTATTATCAAAAAGAAGAGCAATTTGACAAAGCGATTAATATTTATCGACAAATGTGCTTGAAAAAGCCTTCTAATCCAACGTCATTTCTCAATATGGGATTGATATATTTCAAATTGGATTCAATGGCAAAAGCACACGATAATTTTAATATAATGGTAAACCTTGATAAAGGAAATCCTAGAGCATATTACTTCAGAGGTTTGACCCTTTATGCTACAGGAAATGATAAAGATGCAAAGCGAGATTTTGAGTTAGCACTACAATTGTCTCCCGGCTATAAGGAGGCAGAAAAAATGCTTGAGAAATTGAATTGATTGTACATTAAAATTGGAGATATAGTGAAGATAATTTGTATAGGAAGAAACTACATAGATCACGCAAAGGAGCTAGATAATGCTGTTCCCGATACTCCTGTAATATTTATGAAGCCTCCTAGTGCTATTCTAAAAAGCAATAAACCATTTTATATACCCGAATTTTCTAACAATATTCATTACGAAGCAGAATTGGTAGTGAAAATTGCAAAAAACGGGAAATGCGTTCCCCAAAGCTCTGCGATGAGCTATTGCAAAGAAATAAGCCTAGGAGTAGATTTTACGGCAAGAGATGTCCAAAAACAACTAAAAAGTAAAGGATTACCTTGGGAAATATCAAAAGGATTTGACCAATCTGCTGCCTTTGGTTCTTGGTTGGATTTTACTGATAAAATGAAAAAAGAAAATATAGAGTTCTCTTTAAAAAAGAATGGGAATATCGTACAAATGGGCAATAGCAAAGATATGATATTTGATATTCGTTATCTAGTATCGTATGTGTCCAATTTTTTTAAACTTCAAATAGGAGATTTGATATACACCGGTACTCCTGCAGGAGTAGGCAAAGTGGAAACAGGAGATGTATTGGAGGGATATATATTTGATGAGCCGCTATTCTATTGTGAGATAAGATAAAATACCTTTTCCTCCAAAAGTATCATGAGAATATGAGGAAAAGGCATTTTTTACAGTTTACTCTTTCTCAGTTAGTTTTTCGAATATTTCTTCCATTTCGTATTCGTCTCCGGGCTTAAACCCTGTATGGTCAAATACTACATTGCCCTTTTGGTCTAAAATAAAAGTTTGGGGGATAAACGAAAAATTCATTGCTTTCATAAGTTCGCTATTAACATCGCTAAGTATGGTAAAAGGCCACTGCTTTTGAGCTACCAACGGCTTTACTTTTGCCAATTGTCTGGCATTATCAACAGTGATTGCTACTATTTCCAAATCGTAATTTTCAACCCAATCTTCATATACTTCGTTGTAGATATCCAATTCTCTTTGACAGGGTACACAGTAGGTCGCCCAAAAACTCAATACAGTTATTTTTCCATTGTTAACAAATTCATCAGTATTTACAACCTTACCATTTAGGTCTTTAATATTGATTGAGGGTACTTTCTTATCACTCTTGAATGAAACCATCACAAATACAGATAGTACC
>PDWI01008650.1_pt1 | contig 11928 bp, 10 predicted proteins | sample 1430891 | NCBI WGS metagenome assembly PDWI01 (sample SAMN01162508, study PRJNA174530) | Oral metagenome, whole genome shotgun sequencing project. | biome: Marine environment; feature: Marine mammal; material: Swab sample of the gingival sulcus; isolation source: swab sample of gingival sulcus...
GGAAATAGATTATATGAGGCTATATGACAATGCCATATTAACCATATAGAGGAAAAAGGCGGTCATTCAGTGGAAAAAATGTCCTAAAGTGCCATATTGTGGTACTTATTCAACAAAGGTTTATCAATTATGAGTAATAACAGCTCACACCCTAATCATCAAGCCGAGCCTATGACCCTGCCATTGGACGGTTTTAGCCGTGCAAAGCAGTTACTACCGTTCCTGCCTATCGGTGAAAGTACGTTATGGGCGTGGGTCAAGCAATCCAAATTCCCTCAACCAATCAAGCTATCACCAACGGTTACCGCATGGGCAAATAAAGATGTTCATGAGTGGCTTAATAGCCATTATGAGAATAGTAAAAATAAGGCTGATACTATTGATTGATAGAAGCTTGATAGGGGGCTTAATGTGGTTTGTGTATGGCTGAATAGGTAGCAAGGGGTCGGTGGTCAATTTTCTATTATTCCATTTATTTATTAATATTAAATACCTTTATATATATAATATATATTAATAATTCGTATATACATATCTATACCAAACAATAGACGGTATAAATCACGGTATATTTACAATAAATAAAAATAATATTGTTATAAATCATTGTGTTATTAATTGTTTTGTGTCCTGTCATTCCGACCAAACTACTAAATAGGGTTGACCGATATTGTCCGTCAGCCCTTTTTTATTTTCTTTTAAATGAAATTTACTTCACTTGATACGGTGTATCAATTGAATTTAAGAATCTCTTATTTATTTAGCTCATTATTCTTAACTTTATTGATTTTTTCTGCCTCTCGCCACGCCAGCAACTGTTCTACATCACTTTCAATCCCTGCCTTTAATGCTTCTAAGCCATTGTATTGACGTTCACCGTGTAAAAAGTGTAAAAATCTTACCTTAAGCAGTTTTCCGTATAAGTCCCCTTTAAACTGTGGGAAGTGCACTTCCAATCGCCATTCTTGACCATTCACTGCAGGGCGAGTACCAATATTTGCCGTGCCAAATAAGCTATCTTTCGCCAGTCCGCTAATGCCATTTTCTCCATCACTTGCTAATGCTTGCCAACCATTAGTGATGACTTCTTGTGAGTTATCAAGCAATTGTACATCGACTGCAAACACTCCATGCAAAGCCGGTAACAGCCTATCTAACGCTACATTAGCCGTGGGAAAGTCCAGCGTTCTTCCAATTTTATCACCATGCTGTACCTGCCCAATCATACAATACTCGCGTCCGAGTAAGGCATTGGCTTCTGCCAACTCCCCTGCTTGTAGTAATTGGCGAATGCGCGTGGAGCTAATACGGCTATGGCTTGGTTGATTGTCGGTCACTGTATTAATAATGGTCACATCAAGCCCACAGTTGCGTAAAAACTCGCTATTCCCTGTCCTATCATGCCCAAAGCGAAAATCATCACCAATCACCACCGCCTTTACATTCAGCTTATCCATCAGCAAGCGGACAAACTCATCGGCTGATAACGAACGAAAGTCCTTATTAAAGTCAGCAATCATCAGCTCATCAAGTGTTTGTCCTTGATAGTGATAATGAGAAAACACATACTCAGTTTCTAGTCGATTCATCAAACGCGCAGGGGCAGAAGTCGGCGCAAAAAATTCTTTTGGCATGGGTTCAAAGACCATTACCGCACTTGTTAGCCCTTTTTGATTAGCCAATTTCAGCGTGGTATTAATCATCTGTTGATGCCCCAAATGCAGACCATCAAAATTACCAATGGTTAGCACCACTCCTTGCGACTTGGGTGACTCAGACAGTTCAGACAATGCTGATGGGTTGGCTGTTTTCGTTGTGGACGAAGGCGTTTCAGTCAATATTGTAGGCGAGGTTGTGGTTAAAGAATTGCTTAATAAATCATGTAGCAAAGGCGTATCAATACAGGTAATTTTCATAAGACAGGGCAAAATTTGCGTTAAAAAGTAGCCTATTATAAGGTATGTTGCTAAAAGAAGGGAGTAGTTTTTTGTCAAACTATCTTGAACATTATTTCTGTAAAATCCCCAACATTTTGTTATAATTGGTGCAAATTTTACTATAAAAGAGAATACCATGTCACAAGCACAATCTAGTAGCCAAATTAATCAATTACAAGCACTTATTAATCAAGCAGTTAGTCAATTACAGACTGATGGCTTATTACCTGCCGATTGGCAAAATAATAGCCAAATCACTCGAGCGAAAGACCCTGCTCATGGTGATTATGCCAGTAACATTGCTTTAGTATCGGCAAAACTTGCCAAAACCAACCCTCGTAACCTTGCCGAGCAGATTATCAACGCCTTACCTGCCAATGACTTAATTGCCAAAATTGACATCGCAGGGCCGGGGTTTATTAATGTATTTTTAAATTCTGATGCCAAATTCTCTGTGCTCGCCGATATTTTGTCGCAAAAGGGACATTTTGGCTTGACTAAAGAGTTTGCAGGACACAAGGTACAGGTAGAGTTTGTCTCTGCTAATCCAACTTCTAGCCTACACGTTGGTCATGGACGTGGAGCGGCTTTTGGTATGAGCGTTGCTAACTTGCTTGAGGCGGTTGGTTACGAAGTTTGTCGTGAGTATTATGTCAATGATGCAGGACGACAAATGGACATTTTGGCGACCAGTACCTATTTGCGTTATTTGCAGTTATTTGACGACAGCCTTGTCTTCCCAACCAACGCTTATAAAGGCGACTATGTCATTGATTATGCCAAAGAGTTGCAAGCCGAATTTGCCGATAAATACGTTTTTGACCTTGCAGAAGTTTATGCCGATGTGCCTGCCGATGCGGTTTATCAAGAAAATGTGAAAGGCGAAAAAGAGCTAATCAGTGGCGATAAAGAAAAGCATATTGACGGTTTGATTGCTAATAGCAAAAAATTACTCGGTGATGAGGGCTATGAAGTATTTTTAAACAAGGCACTAGACACCATTTTAGCCGATATTAAAGAAGATTTGGGCGAATTTGGTGTACGTTATGAAAATTGGTTTAGCGAAAAATCAGTACAAGATGAGATTGAGCCTGCCTTGCAAGTGCTAGAAGACAAAGGCTATCTATACGAAAAAGATGGCAATATTTGGTTTAAATCGACCGATTTTGGTGATGAAAAAGACCGTGTTGTCCGCCGTGCCAACGGATTAATGACCTATTTTGCCTCGGACATTGCTTATCATAAGAATAAATATGACCGTGGTTTTGATAAGGTGATTAACGTATGGGGCGCCGACCACCACGGCTATATTGCTCGGGTTAAAGCAGCAATGACCGCCTTAGGATACGAAGATAATCTTGATGTGATTTTAGTGCAATTTGTCGCCTTGTGGCGTGGCGAAGAAAAAGTTGCTATGTCCTCTCGTTCAGGCGAGTTCGTTACCTTGCGTGAATTGCGTGAAGAAGTAGGTAATGATGCAGCACGTTTTTATTATGTCGCTCGTAAGCCAGAAGTGCACATGGACTTTGATTTAGAGCTTGCCAAATCGCAAAGCAAAGACAATGCCGTCTATTATATCCAATACGGTCATGCTCGTATCTGTAGCGTATTAGAAAAGTTAGAAGAGCGTGGTTTTAGTCTTGATGAAGACATGGGCAAGGCCAATCAAGCCTTACTCACCAAAGAAGTAGAAAGCGAGTTATTAAAACTATTAACTGCTTATCCTGCCACCTTAAAACGCTCGGCTGTAAGCTATGAACCGCATGTGCTAACCAATTATCTCAAAGACTTAGCAAGCCTGTTCCACAGTTGGTATAACGATAATCGTATCTTGCCAAAAGAGGGACACACACCTAGCGAAGATGAACTAAAACTAATGCAAGCTCGTCTGCGTATGTCGCAAGCAATCCGTCAAGTATTGGCTAATGGCTTAAGCTTGTTGGGATTGTCTGCGCCGACCTCAATGTAGCTGAGGTGTGTTGCAAAAAGAAACAATTTAGTTATAGCTGGGTATTTTATGTTGTTGTAAAATTATCGTTTGTAAATTTTTTTATAATATCTGGTTATAATATCTGGCTTATATTTTGGGTTGTTGATTGCAACCCATGGTATGTGCTTTTTATAAAGCTTTTTGACGATTTTTTGATAATAAGGTAAATGACACTATGTTCTCTAGACAACCAAAAGGGGCAACTATCTATCGTGACAAAAAAAGTGGCGTTGCGGGATTATTGTGGATGTTATTTGGTGCATTGGTTACTGTCATTGCTGGCGTTGTTGCTTATAAAACGGGAAAATTTGATTTTATTGATGGTGATAATAGTGAACAAACACAAGTTGCTACGGTAGAAACCAGCGATGAGCCGACTATCAAACCAAAGAATACCGAAGCAGAAGAATCTACACAAAAGCAAGTAAAAAAGTATGATTTTTATGAAGTTTTGCCAGAACAAAACATGGTTTCTGTTCCCGATAATAGTTTAACACCAGAGCCATCAGAAGATGATAGCCAGCTATCAGCTAATAAATTCCATCCTGATGTTGTGGTGACGGGAAAAGTAACAGATGCAAGTATAACAGATATAGAGGCAAATGCTAATCAGCTGGTTGAGCAGGTAAACACCCAATTAAACGAGGTTAAGGGCTTAAAAGGTGATAAAGCTGACACCAATAGTCAGAATGCCAGTACCGATACGGCTACCAATACAAAGCTCAATACGAGTGATAGTGATAAGGTGATTGCCAATACTAAAGCGGTGGGGCATGCTAGTGTAGATGGTGATAAAAAGGCTACGACTGTATCAACTGTAAAAAATTCAAATACTAAAATAAATGACAAAAAGACACAGGCTTCTAGTGATGATTTGGTCATTGTATATGAGAATAAGACAAGTAAAGATACAGCGATCAAGAAGACCAGTAAGAAAATTGTACATACAGAAGAAATTAAAACAAAGCCTTTTGTGCCCAAAACTATGCCTGAGACGGATGTAAATAAAGATAAAGCAAATAGCCAAACGAATAAACTATCGGCTAAGGCAGATAGCAATAAATCAAACTCTGCATCTGATGTAAATGCTAATAAGTTGGATGTTAATAAGCAAAAACAGCAAGCAACTTTAAATAGTTCGAATTCAGCAGCAGCTAAGACGCAAGTTAAAGCGAGTGGTAAAACTGATAATAACAAGGTTAAAGTTGATAGTGTAAACAAACCTGCTAATAAAAATAAAAGCGCCATAAAAAGCTATATTTTGCAAATCAATAGTTATAACAGTGCACAAGAAGCAGATAAACGTCGAGCTCAGGTCTTTATGGCGGGTGTAGATGCACGGGTTATAAAAAGTACCAGCAATAACCGTACTGTCTATCAAGTTGTTTCTAAGGCAATGAGTTCACCTGCTGAAGTGCTACGCATACAACAGCGACTGCATAAAAACGGCATTGACAGTCTGATTGTTGAACAACGTCGCAAGTAATCTATTCCATTATGAAAACCATCACTAGCGCTGAGCGTGAACTTTATTTGACCTTACATCATCTCAGCCAAAACCATCCCATTGTCAATGAGTGGCTTACTCGCCTGCCTAAGTGGTTGAGCACCATTAAAGACAAAAGTCGTTATGCTCATGCTCCCGCCTATTTATCAGCAGTAAATCGATTACCTAGTATTACAAGAGAACATAATCGTCAGGTAGATTTAAATGCCGATGCGATTACCATTCAACTGGACTGGACAAAGGCTGAGTTTAAACAGACCCAAGCATTATTAAAGAACTTGATGCCGTGGCGAAAAGGTCCCTTTATCATTGGTAATGATATACATAAACTACACATCGATACTGAATGGCACAGTGATTGGAAATGGAATCGAGTCGCCCCGCATTTATCAAGTTTGCAAAATCGGCGGATTTTGGATGTTGGCGGTGGTTCGGGATATCATGGCTGGCGAATGGCAAATAACAGCGATGAATATGGTGCAAAAACGGTTATCATTATTGACCCCTCTTGTCTGTTTTATCATCAATTTATGGCGGTACGGCATTTTGTCGGTGATGCTGATAAAAATGAATATGGAAATTATCGCACGCATTATATTCCTGTACCGTTAGAAGCCTTACCTAAACAATCACAACTATTTGATACGGTATTTAGCATGGGAGTGCTTTATCACCGCCCATCTCCTTTTGAGCACTTAAACTTGTTAAAGGGACAGTTGGTCAAAGGAGGCGAATTGGTACTAGAGACTTTGGTTGTGGAAGGTGATGAGCGTACCGTGCTTGTTCCCTCAGGTCGATATGCTAAAATGAATAATGTTTATTTTTTACCGTCGGTTTCTGCTTTGACTTTATGGTTAGAAAAAGCAGGATTTGTTGATGTGCGTTGTGTTGATATTGACGTGACCTCAGTGCAAGAGCAACGAGCAACGGAATGGATGAATTATCAATCTTTAGCAGACTTTCTTGATGTGAATGATAGCAGTAAAACAGTTGAAGGCTATCCTGCGCCAATGCGTGCGGTTATGGTGGCAAGGAAGGGATAAAACTGGCTGGTGCAAAGGAGGTTAATTCTATATAATGAGAAGCTTAATTAAGAAAAGGAGAACATCATGCAACAACTCACGATTATGATTACTGGTGCGTCTAGAGGTATTGGACTAACAACGGCAAAAATTCTGGCTAAGCAAGGGCATAGGTTAGCATTATTTAGCAATGAACCTATGAATGAAGCTCTGACGGAAAAGGAGCTTATAAAGGCAAGCAAAGAAGGATGGCTGGTTCATGGTTTATTGGATGTCACCAGTCCTCAAGATTGGGATAATGCCATTGAACAAACCCTTAGTACCTTTGGTGGTGTTGATGTTTTGGTTAATAATGCAGGGATTTTACAATCTGGTAACTTGCCAGAGTCAGATTTGGCTGGACAGTTACTCACCATTGACGTCAATTGCAAAGGTGTGTTAATTGGTTGTCAAAAAATTGCAAAACACTTACAAGGTAATCAACAAAGTAAAATTATTAACCTATCCTCAGCCTCAGCGATTTATGGACAACCAGAGATTGCTAACTATTCTGCCAGCAAGTTTTATGTGCGTGGTTTAACCGAAGCATTAAATATTGAGTACGATAAGCTGGGCATTAAGGTTGTTGATATTATGCCACTGTGGGTGGTAAGTGATATGACTAAGGGCGTTAGTGTTGCCAGTATCAATCGGTTAGGGTTAAACCTTAGCACCAAAGATGTGGCAAAAGCTATTGCCAATCTGGTGAATAAGCCCAATAAAAAAGTAAACAAAACCCATTATCCTGTTGGTTTCCCTGCTAAATTTTTAAATGGTCTTGCTCAAGTGACACCTAATAGAGTTGTTCGTTTGATTAATAAGCAGGTAGCTGGGTAAGCCCTAGCTTAATAGGGTGTTTGTTTGGCTATAAACTTTGACTATAGTGGATTAAAATTGGGAATGCTACAAGGAAAATGAGCGAAGATGTATTAAGTAATACTTCAAGCGAGTTTGATGCCGTAGCACAATTAATTTTAATTCACTATAACAGGGATGTTGTTAAATGAAGCACAATACCACCTTAGGTATTGCGATAAAGGGATTTACTTTAATGGAATTAATGGTAACAATTACGATTGTTGCCATTATTGTTATGACTGCTTATCCTCATGTTATTCAAGCACTACAAAGGATGGAAGCACGACGTATCAAAAGTACCTTTCGTAATACAATTAATATCGCAAAATCGACAAGTTACGCTTATCATAAGCGGGTATTTATGTGTCTAATAAATGAGACAGGAAGCTGTCATAGAGATAATGGTAAGCAACTTGTCTTGTTTTTTGATAATAATGGTAATAATAATTATGATCCGCTGATAGATGACTTGATTCAATATAATGATCTAGATTTAAAATATGCCAGAACCTATCTACGAGCAGGTAGACGACATTATGTTCGATTTTCTCGTAATACAGGTTTACCAAGGGGATTCATGGGACATTTTAAATATTGTCCAAAAGATAGCGATAACACTAATATCTATCAAGTCTCTTTTAATAAAATGGGCATCGTTCGTGATAAGCCAAATGCCATTCATCCAACGGGGTGTGATAGCCTCTAGATATAGTATAGTGAATCCACTATACTTAGCCATGATAGGTTGTTGGGATATTTTTTATTTTTCAGTGACTATATGTATTATTTCCATTTGTTTTAACAATCCAAAAGCTGAATTGAATTTTTAACACGCTTTACTTATTATAGGCGGTACTACAGCAAAATCAATTATAAAAAACCCTAAAATAAATCCTTCTCAACCCCTTGAATAAAAGTTAAATCCCTTATATAATGTACTGTCCTAAAAATGGGTAAGTTGTAAGTTGCTTTTAATCCATAGAAGTGAGAAACTTACGGCTTAGTTTGTAGTGCAGATTAATATCGAATCGTGCTACCATTTTTGTTTTACTAAACGGGAGAAATGCCTAATGGCAACAACTAACCAATTGATTCGTAAAGGTCGTAAGACCGTTAAGAGCAAGACTAACGTTCCAGCGTTACAGGCTTGCCCTCAGCGTCGTGGCGTATGTACTCGCGTATATACAACGACTCCAAAAAAACCAAACTCAGCTATGCGTAAAGTGTGTCGTGTGCGTTTGACTTCAAAATACGAAGTAGCTAGCTACATCGGTGGTGAAGGTCACAACTTGCAAGAGCACAGTGTTGTACTTATCCGTGGCGGTCGTGTAAAAGACTTACCAGGTGTGCGTTATCACACAGTACGTGGAGCATTGGACTTAGCAGGCGTAAAAGACCGTAAACAAGGTCGCTCTAAGTATGGTGCGAAAAAGCCTAAGTCTTAATCGTTTTTTATTTTTTTAACAAATTTATTACTGTGCATGCGTTAGTTTAAGATAACACAACATGCAGTAAGGCTGGCTGATAGTTAAACTTAACTTGTTATGCTTAGTTTGCTGTGAATGCCAGACAATCCTGAAGAAAAGGACATTATTATGCCAAGACGTCGCGTCGTCGCTGCCCGTGAGATTTTACCAGATCCAAAGTTCGGTAGCCAAACACTTGCTAAATTCATCAACCAAGTTATGGTTGACGGTAAAAAATCAGTCGCTGAAAAGATTGTTTACGGTGCATTAGACACTGTTCAAGCGAAAAAAGACATTGAAGATCCAGTAGCTTTCTTTGAAGAAGTTCTAGAAAATGTTCGCCCAACAGTCGAGGTAAAATCTCGCCGTGTTGGTGGTGCAACCTATCAAGTTCCTATGGAAGTACGTCCCTCCCGTCGTACTGCTCTAGCAATGCGTTGGTTGGTTGAGGCCGCCAAAAAGCGTTCAGAAAAGACAATGGTTCTTCGTTTGGCTGGTGAGTTGGCTGATGCTATCGATGGCAAAGGTAACGCCATGAAAAAACGTGACGAAGTTCACCGTATGGCTGATGCTAACAAAGCATTCTCGCACTTCCGTTTCTAAGTTTTGGGAATAAGCTTTTAGAAACAATGGTGATAAGTGCAGGCTGTTTTAACTGTTTAAATAAATTTAGATAAGGTTAGAGTGGTCTGTACTGATAGCACTATAAATTTAATAAATCGACTTTCCTTAAGGAAATCATTATGGCTCGTAAAACTCCTCTAAAGCATTACCGTAATATCGGTATCTCTGCTCACATCGATGCAGGTAAGACAACGACAACTGAGCGTATTCTTTACTACACTGGCCAAAGCCACAAAATCGGTGAAGTACATGACGGTGCTGCTACCATGGACTGGATGGAACAAGAGCAGGAGCGTGGTATTACCATTACCTCAGCTGCGACAACTTGTTTCTGGAAAGGCATGGACAATCAGTACGCAGAACATCGCATTAACATCATTGACACCCCAGGGCACGTTGACTTCACGATCGAAGTTGAACGTTCTATGCGTGTACTTGATGGTGCTTGTATGGTTTATTGTGCGGTTGGTGGTGTACAACCTCAGTCAGAGACTGTATGGCGTCAAGCAAACAAATACGGCGTACCACGCTTAGCGTTCGTTAACAAAATGGACCGTGTTGGTGCCGACTTCTACCGTGTGGTAGAGCAAGTAAGAGATCGTCTAGGTGGTAACCCTGTACCAGTTGTTATTCCGATTGGTAAAGAAGATGACTTTGAAGGTGTGGTTGACTTAGTTAGCATGAAAGCTATCTACTGGGATACTGCTTCTCAAGGTATGAAGTTTGAAGAAAAAGAGATTCCAGCAGAATTGCAAGAAAAAGCTGAAGAGTACCGTGAATTAATGGTAGAGTCTGCTGCTGAAGCTTCTGAAGAGTTGATGGATAAGTATTTCTCTGGTGAAGAGCTTACTGCAGAAGAAATCAATACTGCTATTCGTAAGCGTACAATCGCTGGTGAAATTATTCCAATGCTTTGTGGTACTGCCTTTAAAAACAAAGGTGTACAAAAGATGTTGGACGCGGTTATCGACTATCTACCAGCACCACAAGATATTCCTGCGATTAAAGGTATTCTTGATGATGAGAGCGAAGGTGAGCGTAACGCTTCTGATGATGAGCCGTTCTCAGCATTGGCATTTAAGATTATGAACGATAAGTTCGTTGGGAACTTAACCTTTGCTCGTGTTTATTCTGGCGTATTAAAGCAAGGTGAAAGTGTATTTAACCCTGTTAAAGGCAAGCGTGAGCGTATCGGCCGTATCGTTGAGATGCATGCTGATTCACAAAACGAAGTTGATGAAGTACGTGCCGGTGACATCGTAGCTCTAGTTGGTCTAAAAGACGTTACTACTGGTGATACGCTATGTTCAGAAAGCGATAAAATCACCCTTGAGCGTATGGAATTCCCAGATCCAGTTATCTCACTAGCTGTTGAACCAAAAACCAAAGCTGACCAAGAGAAGATGTCTATCGCTCTTAACCGTTTGGCAAAAGAAGATCCATCATTCCGTGTGCGTACAGATGAAGAATCTGGTCAGACTATCATCAGTGGTATGGGTGAGTTGCACTTAGAGATTCTTGTTGATCGTATGAAGCGTGAATTTAACGTTGAAGCAAATATCGGTGCTCCACAGGTTGCTTACCGTGAGACAATTCGTCAAACGGTTGAACAAGAAGGTAAATTCGTACGTCAGACTGGTGGTCGTGGTAAATTCGGTCACGTTTGGTTACGTCTTGAGCCACTTGACCCAGCTGGTGAAGTTGAATACGAATTTAACGAAGAGATCGTTGGTGGTGTTGTACCAAAAGAATACCACAATGCGGTTGACAAAGGTATTCAAGAACGCATGAAGAATGGTGTTCTTGCTGGCTATCCAGTAGTTGGCGTTAAAGCAACCTTATATGATGGTTCATACCATGATGTTGACTCTGATGAGTTATCATTTAAGATGGCAGGTTCGATTGCTTTCCGTAAAGGTTTCTTAGCAGCGAATCCGGTACTACTTGAGCCAATCATGAAAGTTGAAGTGGAAACACCAGAAGACTACATGGGTGATATCATGGGTGACTTAAACCGTCGTCGTGGTATGGTACAGGGTATGGAAGATTTACCAGGTGGTAGTAAGCAAATCCGTGCAGAAGTACCACTTGCTGAAATGTTTGGTTATGCTACTCAACTTCGTTCTATGTCGCAAGGTCGTGCTACCTACTCAATGGAATTCCAGAAGTATGCAGAAACACCTAAGAATGTAGCTGAAGACATCATGAAAGGCTTTAACAGCAAGGATGATGACGAGTAATCAGTTATCTTTAGTTGTATAAAGATGACGCCAATAGTGAGCTAGAGCTTGCTATTGGTTGTTCTACACTCTATTTAAATTTAATGATTTATCAAAACTTGCGAATTCATTTAGATGTGAATAAGCATTAAAACTAAGGAGCCTATCATGGCAAAAGAAAAATTTGAACGCACGAAACCACACGTCAACGTTGGTACCATTGGACACGTTGACCACGGTAAAACAACCCTAACAGCCGCTATCGC
>PDWI01017007.1_pt1 | contig 11928 bp, 9 predicted proteins | sample 1430891 | NCBI WGS metagenome assembly PDWI01 (sample SAMN01162508, study PRJNA174530) | Oral metagenome, whole genome shotgun sequencing project. | biome: Marine environment; feature: Marine mammal; material: Swab sample of the gingival sulcus; isolation source: swab sample of gingival sulcus...
TATCTAAAAAGAGACTCCAATGGAGCAACTCCACTTCATATAGCCATAAGAAACAATGCCAGCACAGATATTATTTATTATCTTGTAGAAAAAAAGGCTTTAGTGAATACACGCGACAAACTCGGAAACACACCATTGCACCTTGCCGTATTACAAAACTCCAAGGAAGCCGGAGAAATTCTACTTGCAAATAATGCAGACGTATTCTATTTGAATGTAAAAGGTGAATCTCCATTGAAGTTAGCAATGGTCATGGATGAAAAGAGAGAAGACTGGGTCATAAACTCTCATACAATAAATGCAAAAGATGGCGCCGGAAATACGCCCTTGCATCTTGTATCAGAATGGAAAATCGTGCCTATGATTTTGTATTTGCTTGATAAGGGCGCCGATATAAATGCTAAAAATGCAAATGATGAAACTCCTCTATTTAGCGCAGTAAAGACTGATTGTCCTGAGGCAATTAGGACCTTATTAGGTGCAGGAGGTGGAATTGAGGCAAATATAAACGCCAGAGACTTCTTGGGTAATTCAGTTTTGCACGCTTGCGTTCGATGGTCAGCATATGATTCAGCACAATTGCTGTTGAGTATGACCTCTGAAGGCTTTACTGACTTGGTTTATGCCAAAAATCTTGCAGGCAAGACAGTTCTGCACGAGGCGGCAAAGCAGGGAAATCTTGAATTTATAAATATGTTCTTGAATGCAAGAGCTGATATAAATGCCGGAGATGAAAGCGGTTGCTCACCATTAGGTGAAGCTGTTTTAAGCAATAACCCTAAAGCTGTAAAATTGCTTTTGAAGAGAGGCGCCTCACCCGTACAGCAAGATATGTATGGTAGAACACCACTCTATGAAGCTGTTGAAATCAATTCACCGGAATGCATAAGAATGATTAGAAATGCCGGCGGAAATCCTCTTGGCAGAGATTCTTACGGAAATACACCTTTCTTACGCTCTCTTAGGTATGACCTAGAAAGTATTAATGCAGTATTGGGTAATGACAAATTCTTAGCAGACAGTGACGGAAATACACCTTTGCATATTGCCGTAAACGAAAATGTTATGCCAAATGTACTGGCAAATATTATTAAAAAAGGCTACCCATTAGATAAGCGAAACAAATATGGGACTGTAGCTATATTGATAGCCGTTCAAAATAATGAAAAACAAAACGCCCACGCTCTATTAACAGCCGGAGCAGATCCATTTATCATCAATAACAAGGGCGTTTGTGCAATAACAGAAATCTTTAAAAAACATCCTGATTTTCTTCCTATGGTAACAGAATTTGCCGTTGGTAGAACAGATGTTATGGGAGACGGTCTTTTGCACTATGCAGCAAAGTTTGCAAATCCAAAATTAATTGCCAAGCTATTGAAATTACCCGGAATAAGTAAAGAGGCTAGAAATACTTCCGGTGAAACAGCCTATGATGTTGCTATGCGTTGGAACAGACCAGAAGCAGCCAAGCTATTAAACCCAAAGAAATAATTAGAATAGCTTATAAAAAAATATAAATCGTGTTGCGACATCCTAAACTTGAGGAAAGAATTATTTTTTAGTTGACATTTATTTGTTTCTATTGTAATATTATAGTACAATAAAAAGTTTAGGATTCGCATAAATGAGATTTTACGATATATATAATAAAAATTCAGAGGCCTCTTTTAAAGAACTTGTATTACAGAAGGATATTTTTAATTTATCCTCTGTGTTTATGCCCAAAGACTTAAAAAAGATAAGCCCGTCTCTTATTTATCGAGATCCCCCACCATCTTTCCGTGACTTAGCGTTTGATATTATTAAACAATTTTGTAGCGAAGAAATAGATGACAATGACCTAATGTCTATAATAGCCCAATTTTTTCCTCACAGAATTCCTGTCAATCCTATTGCACCAACTACATACATTATGGAGCTTTGTCATGGTTCAACTTGCAATTATAAAGATATAGGCGCAGGTTTTTTTGCTCAACTTTTAGAGTACTTCAACAGAAAAGAAGACAAACCTTTAAGTATGATAATTCCTGCATCAGGAGAAAGCGCCTCTGCAATGGCTTCGGCTTTTTCAAAAGTGAATTCTGTAAGAGCATTTATTCTATATCCAAAGGATTCACTCAGCGAGATACAAGCAAATATAATAGCATCAGCAGAAAAGAATGTTTTCTGTTTTGCTGTAGACGGCTCTTTGTCAGACTGTAATAACTTGGTAAATAAAATACTTTCTGAAGAAGAAACAAGACGACAACTTAATTTAGTTCCGGGTGGTTCATTAAATATTGCGCCAATTCTACCCCAGATCGCAATGTTTGTTTATGCCGTACTTTCTGTGGTAGACAGATGTGCATATGACAACAAAATAGAAAGACCGTCGGTAATAGTTTCTATTCCATCGGGTAGCTTTTCAAGTTTAACAGCGGCTTTGTTTGCAAAAAAAATGGGAACTCCTATTAAGGGTTTTATCTCAGCAGAAAACGAAAATCGAGTTATAAGCGACTGGCTAAGTTCTAACAGCGCTAAAGATTATGAAAACCATAACTACTCACTCTTATATGAGAAGTTTAAGGATTTACCCACACAGACAAACACACCGGCACTTAATTTTGCAAGCCCAATAAATTTTATAAGAATGTTGCAAATTTATTCATTTGAAGACTTGCAAAAGCTCATAGTTCCGTATTGGCTTGATAATGAAGGCACTGTATCTGCAGTTAGGGATTGTAACGACAGAACCGGTTGCATTATTGATCCATATACCGCAATGGCTTGCACAGCTTGGCACGACATTTATTCAGGAGCACTGAATGAGCTTAAGCATAAGCCTGAATCCGACTCAGGTGTATTAAAAAAATATGCAGAAATAAACACTTGGTTTAAGACTATTGAAAAAGATAATTTGGTCGGATTAATCGCACAAACCTCGCATCCGGGAAAATTCCCCGAAATTATGAAGCCTGCGATAGGCAGACCACCTTCATTGCCAGATAGGTTAGAGCGACTCTCATATATCAGCAAGAAAGAAACTGTTATTTCTGCATCTTATGACGAATTCAAAGAGTTACTCCTTGAATCTTAGAAAATTTAAGTTAAGTTTATTGACCTTTATATTGTTCAACAGAATCAGAAATATGCTCTAGTATAATTCCTGCTTTTTTAAACATCTCTATTGTGTCTTTACTGTCGTGATATCTTTTTTCAGCAACAACTCTTTCAATTCCACAATTTATAATTAACATAGCACAGGTTCTGCAAGGAGTCATTTTGCAATATAAGGTTGCTCCGGCTACAGGAATACCTCTTTTTGCAGCCTGACAAATAGCATTTTGCTCAGCATGCACAGTTCGAACACAGTGCTGACTTACATGACCGTCTTCGTGCTGTAATTTTTTAAACTGATGCCCTACATCATCACAGTGAGGCAAACCGGCAGGAGCACCAACATAACCTGTTACTAAAATATGATGATCTTTTGCAATAACACAGCCTGATCGACCTCTATTACAGGTAGCTCTTTTCGCAATAGACCTGCAAACATCCATAAAATATTCATCCCACGACGGCCTAATATATTTTTCTTCTTCACTCATAACTTTCTCCAATAATATAATCTCATTACGAGTTTAGCACATTTTTGAATGTATTGCAAGGAGAACTTTTTAAAGAAAGCATAAAATGCAAGCATAGAAATTTTCTTAGCTTATTTACAAAAAAAGATAGCTATGCTAATATGAAGATACAAGAAGTTCATAAATTTAAATAGAACAGCAAGATTGCTATAAATTTATAAAAACTATCAATATTTTAGAGAGAAAAGCTTCATTTTTTTTATATTTTACCGATAAAGTATCTGTATAGCCTTGTATATATCTAAATTTTTAAAAATAATGAAATTTATTTGCAATTTGTTTGACTTTTTTTGAAATAAGATATATAATGGTTTCTGGAGATAGTGGAAATTTTTGTTTAAGGGGATATTAATAAAAATATGGATAATAACAATATTATAGCAGGTTTTGACGAAGAAAAAGACGACAGCCTAAAAATTAAACTTCAAAAAGTAGATGCGCTGGATAACTGTATTGTTGTCTTTTTGAATGGATACATTGACACGTATAACTCTGCTTTTTTTCAGAAAAGAATCTCAAAGTTAATTGAAAATGGTTATGTTAAAATTATTTTTAACTGTGCCACCTTAAACTATGTATCTTCAACAGGTATTGGTTCGTTTACGGCATTTCTTAAAACAGTAAAACCAAAGGGTGGAGATGTTGTATTATTAGATATTCAACCTAAGGTTTATGAAATTTTCCAATTACTGGGATTCTCTCAGTTCTTCAATATTAAGGATTCATTGGATGATGCAGTATCATTCTTTAAAAGTTCAAAACAAGAGACAAAGGTCAGTGTTTTCCCAAAAATCTTTGCTTGTCCAATATGTTCAAAAAAACTAAAAGCAAGCAAACCGGGAAGATTTAGATGTTCAGAATGCAAAACCATACTTGCAATAGATGAGAATGCTCAAGTATTCTTAGGATAATAGACTTAAGAAACTTTATACGAAAGCCTGATTTATACAAGCTATTTTAGCGATATAAATCGGGCTTTTTTCATTTATAGCAAGAAAAAGCTAATCCCCTATTTACATAGCGACATTTCTTTGATAAAATAATAGTATTATGTCAAAGAATTTTATATTAAGTCCATCAATTTTAAGTGCGGACTTTTCAAAACTTGCTGATGAAATTAAGTTCATAGAAGAGAATGGAGGTGATTGGGTACACCTTGATGTTATGGATGGTAGATTTGTTCCTAATCTAACTTTCGGGGCGCCTGTAGTAAAGTGTCTGCGACCTTGTACAAAACTGACTTTTGACATTCATCTTATGGCGGAAAATCCTGAGAACTATGTTGAAGACTTTTCAAAAGCCGGTGCCGATTATTTTACCTTCCATTTCGAAGCTGCAACCCATATCGACAGGCTTATATCTTACATTAAAAAGAATAACATGAAAGCAGGTATAAGCATTGTACCTACAACGCCGATAAGTGTTATAGAGGAAATCCTACCTCTTGTTGATCTTGTGTTAGTGATGAGTGTAAATCCCGGATTTGGAGGACAAAAGTTTATACCATATTGTTTAGATAAAATCAAAAAGTTAAAGGCAATAAAAAACAATAGAAACTTAGACTTTCTAATCTCCGTTGACGGAGGGGTTGGATCAAAAAATATTAATAGCGTAGTAGATGCAGGAGCTGATGTTGTTGTTTCAGGTTCGGCATTCTTCTCAGGAGACTTAAAAGTATGAAAAAAAACATTCTCATAGCCGTTTTTAGCCTTTTCATTCTACATAGCGCAGTATTTGGACAAGATTATAATGAATATTTAAACTTTGGATTAGATGCATATTCCAGATCGGATTGGTCATCAGCGATTTTTTCTTTTCAAAAAGCTGACAGCCTAGCTAGCTCACAAAAACCTGAAGCTCTTTACTGGTTAGTAATGGCAAATGCTTCAGCAAGAAATTACAAAGCAGCACTTTCATATGCTGATAAATTCTTAAAGAAATTTCCAAATAACCCAAAGCTACCTGAAATTATATACCAACAAGGCAGAATGTATTGCCTCTCAGGAGATCATGAAAAGTCAATACAAATACTTTACGGCTTTTTGAGAAAATATTCTGCACATAGACAAGTTCCTTCAGCATATTATTGGATTGGTGAAAATTTGTATATGGCAGGACGCTTGCAAGATGCAAGAGTGATTTTTTCACGTATAATCTTAGACTATCCAACATCTGCAAAGGCTGCACCATCAAAATATAAGATAGCCCTAATAGACCAAGCCTCAACACAAGAAGAACTATTAAACCTACTTAAAATAAGTCATGAAGAATTACTTAAAATTTCTGAAGAATATGACAAAAATAAAAAGAGCTATGAGCAAACCGTAGCAGTTTATCAAAAACAACTTGGAGAAGTAAACAGAGACACAAGGATTGCTGAACTTGCCGAGAAGTTGCAAATGGAAAGAAAGAAAAATGTAGAGCTTTATGATAAAATGGTTATGCTTGAATTAAAAAATCAAGAACTACTCGCAGCACTATCGACTAAAGATCCGGTTTACTTAGATTCATTCGTAAAAGAAGAGGAAGAAGAAGAAAAAGAAATAGAAGAAGATTTAGACACATCTGAACGAGATAAAAGAAGAGCAGCCCTTGAAAGATTAAGAGCAAAGGCAGAACTTTTAGAAAATATGTTGTTAGAAAGTATGTATAAACAGCTATTGGAGGAAAATGATGAAAGACAATAAAATAAATATAAATAAAACAAAAGTAATTTCTATTTTATTTTTTATTCTGTTGGTATTTTCAAAGCTTTACGCATCAGGCAATCGAGACTATGAGATGAAGTTGGATAATATCAAAGTAAAAGTTTTTAAACGAACCGGAAATGTTTGTTTATACGCACTACCTGAAACTCAAACTGAAAATAAGAAATATATTCCACTTTATAATGACGAATCAAGCGGACGTGGAAATAAATTCTTTGTTTATTATAATGGTAAAGCTTATGAGCTAAATAAACCCGCAAAAATCATACAAGATAACTATTCTACAATAGTGCTTTACAAGTTCGAAGGAAGATTTATAGTCCAACAAAGAATTTCTTTTATAAGCAAAAAATACGGTATGAGTGCCTCACCATTGAAAATAGAAACAACCGTAAAAAACATAGGAAAACACCCCGCAGATGTTGCCATAAAAGCTTTGTTTGATACAAATTTAGGTGAAGATAAAGCATATCCTATTTACACTGATTTAAAAGCAGGTATTTCAAGCGAAAAATTATTAGATCCAAAAAAAGAAGCTGATGCCGCTATTATTTCCGCCAGCTCTGATCTTGCTTGTATATTTTTAATTAAACACAGTAAGGCAACCCCAATGGATAAAATTTACATCGCAAACTGGGATAGGCTTATAACCCGTTCATGGCGACCAAAAGTAATAGAGGGACGCTCATTCAGTACAAAGTATTTTAGAAATGATTCTGCGGTTTTATTTACATGGCCGGTAAAAAGGTTGATAAAAAGTGAACTTGAAAGTGTAACGATGTTTATCGGATGTTATGATTATGTTAAAGAAAAATTAGAAGAGAAGAATAAAGGAAAGAACCGTCATGCTGATGAGGTTAATGTAAGCGGAACTAAAGGTACTAAATACGATGCTATGGAAGAGCTGGAATCTAACGAACTTGAAGAAGCCTTCGTTGATCTAAGTGAGCCGATTGAGCCAATGAATTCTAAAAAAGAGCAAACAGATGCTGAAGATGAGGAAGAAGAACTTGAAGAAGCAGAAGAAGTATTTATAGAAGCACCGCCTAGTTCAAAAAAGAAGATTGAAGAAATTGAAACTGAGTACGAAGATGATGACGAAGATGAATATTATGAAGATGAAGACGATGATTATGAGATAGAAGAAGTTGAAGATAAGCCAAAAAAAACTCCAAAGCAAAAAAGACCAAAAAAGAAAGTAAAAAAAGTGAAAAAAAATAATGATGATGAATTAGATGTAATCAAAAAGATTCCGGTTGATAATTCTTACACAAAAAAAGAATACATGGAAGATTATGCTTATGTAAAAACTCTTCTAAAGAAAATTGAAGAAGTTGAAAAGGATTCAGATAGTGTAAGCGATGAATATATAGAAGATTTAACGCAACAAGCAGATAGTGCTATAAACGATATAAGTAAGGATGATAATAACTAATGGCTCTTTCAGTTGTCGAAAAAGGTAAAAGATTATTTAATAAGGGAAAATATACTGAAGTTATCTCACTTTTAAAACCACATGTCTTGGACTATAGGGATTCTTTTACCTTCCACTTTTATTTAGGGCTGTCGTTTTTGTATATCGGTGAAATTCCAAATGCAAAAGATTATTTAATGCGCGCAAGACAGTTGAAACCAACTAGCCCTGACTTACTCGCTTGCTATGCAATTATGTGCCTAAGAAGATCTGATACAACAAATGCAGTTGAATATTATTTGCAGGCTTTGGAAATTGATCCAAATTATAAACTCGCAAAAAAAGGTTTAGAAATTATAAGAAAAAATAATTCTGATGAAAAAATTGGCGACTTGATTCAATCAGGTGAAATTAAAAAGTTATATCCAAAACCCGGTAAGCAAGAAAAAAAAGCAAAAATTATTGTTGTAGCCCTTGTGGGACTTATAGTTTTGGTTTCTGCAGTTACAATAATTCCTTATCTGTATAAGACAAGAACTTTGCCACAAAGAGCAAACCTTGAAAAGCTTGAATTAACAAGAAATGAAAAGAAGCATTCTGTAGATATGGAAGGTACTTACTTCTATGTTATGACAGAAGACGAAATTTTAACAGCATATGAAAATGCACATAAATATTTTAATGCCAAAAGAGATAATGCGGCTCAAGTAGAAATAAATAAGATTTGCAATTCAAACGCATCTTTTTCTATTAAGCAAAAAGCTCGCTTATTAATGGAATATTTGGAAGAACCAACTTTCGACACTATTACAGACAACTATTCATTTGCAGAAGTAAAGGCTGAACCCCTACTCTACCTAGACTGTTGGGTTGTATGGAGTGGTATGCCTACAGATATTAAAAATGGAAATTACAGCACCGCTTTCAACCTGCTTGTTGGCTACGATACAAAGCAAAAGCTAGAAGGCGTTGTAACAGTTTCTTGTAAATTTGTTTCTAAAATAGACGCCGACAGACCAGTGAGCGTTTTAGGAAAGGTGCAAATGAAAGACGGAAAAATACGAATAGAAGCAAAAGGAATTTATCAAAGCCAAAAACCGGCAGACAATGAATAAATGCTAAAATTCTATGTGTTTCGCCTCAATTATTGATTCATCAAAAGCATTAAAACAAGCTCTATCAAGGCAATGAAATAGCTCCCTAACATTTCCGGGCCAATCATGTGAAGTTAATTTTCTAATAGCTTGTGTGCTGATAGTTTTTTCCTTATCTCTCATATAATAGTCTATCAACATAGCTATATCTTCCTTTCTTTCTCTTAATGGTGGAATTGTATGATGCAATACATCTAAGCGATAATAAAGATCTTCTCGGAACTTATTTTCTTGTACCAAAGTTTTTAAGTTCTTATTCGTGGCACAAATTAATCGAAAATTAACTTTTTTTGTTTTCGTTGAACCGATAGGACGAATCTGCTTCGTCTCAATCACAGTTAAAAGTTTTGCCTGAATTGCCAATGACAGATTTTCTAATTCGTCCAAAAAGAGAGTGCCACCATCAGCACTGGCAAAGAAACCTTCTTTATCTTCTGCACCTGTGAAACTCCCCTTTTCTGAACCAAATAAAGTCGATTCAGCAAGAGAATCGGGAATACAGCTAACATTAAGCAGCTTAAATTCTCCATCTTGAAAATTAGAATTTTCGTGAATAATCTTGGCACACATATTTTTACCCGTTCCTGTTTCGCCTGTTAAAAGCACAGGTAAGTCTATTTTAGTAGCCTTATCAATAAAATCTTTAACTTTGGACATAGCTAAACTTTCACCAATTAAGCCAATATATTTATTTTTTAAATAATGCACTTTTCTATCTGAAACAAAGTCGGCGTCTTCATTGCCTTTTCTTTCACTTAAACAGTTAAAAAATTTCTCTACACCATCTTCTATTAACAAAAAGTCTTTAGGGATTTCAAAAAAATCACTAATCTTATATTGAATAAAATCCTTACGCAAAGTTTCATTTTCACAACGAGTTAAAATAAAAATAGGAATTGAAGGAAACTCTAATCTAATACTTTGCAGAACATCCGGCGGAAAATTTCCTCCAGCCTCAATATCAAAAATAACAAAATCGTAAGGCTCCTTTTCTAGACATGATAATACAGCAGTATTATCAAAAAGTAATGTAATTTCCCATTTATCAGAAACTAAACTTTTTAAAATATCAAAATCAGATTCATCATATGCTAAATATATACATTTCATCATCAATCTTAATTATAATGCATAAGCATCATTATCTCAATAAAATTTTTTCTTGACTCACAGTTTAGTAAAAAAATCATCCAATAGCATATAATACTAAACCAATAGAACTAATTAATTTCAAATTAAATGATGATTATTAAAAGATAATACCAGACAGCAAGAGAGCCCCTTTATCTTTATTCTATTATGTGCTAAACTGGCTTTAACTTTGGTAAGGAGTGCGTATGAAACCTACATTATTAGTTTTAGCAGCAGGAATGGGAAGCCGATACGGTGGCGTTAAGCAAATTGCTTCTGTGGGAGCTCACGATGAGACATTACTTGATTATGCTGTTTATGATGCAATGAACAACGGATTTGGAAAGGTTGTTTTTATTATCAGAAAAGATATCGAAAAAGATTTCAGAGATAGATTTTTTAACAGGATTGCAAGAAATTGCAATGCTGAATATGTTTTTCAAGGCTTGGACAGTTTTTTGAATGAAGAACAAATTGCTCGTGCAAAAGATAGAAAAAAACCATGGGGAACTGTACACGCTATGATTTGTGCAGAAGAAAAAATTAATGAACCTTTTGCTGTGATAAACGCAGACGACTATTATGGTCGCTCCGCATATAAGACTATTGCTACTCACCTGTCAACTCTTTCAAATGATTCAACAGAACATGCAATGGTCGGCTATATTTTGGATAAGACTTTAAGTCGCTCAGGTTCTGTTTCTCGTGGAGTTTGTACTGTAAAAGACAGCTACTTGGCTGGGATTAATGAAAATAAAAAAATATCTTACGAACAAAGAGACGGTAAAGAGAAAATTATTTCAGCATTTGATGACCATGAAGTTGAACTAAGCGGAAAAGAAACTGTTTCAATGAACCTATTTGGTTTTTCTCCAAAGGTATTTGAATTCTTTGATGAATATTTCCAAGATTTTATTCATAAGTATGCAGAAAGTGCAAAAGCTGAATGCTTACTTCCTGAGGGTGCAGGTCTTATGATTAGAAAAGGTTTGGGCAAAATGAAGGTCTACACAACAACCGAGCAATGGTTTGGAATGACCTACCCTCAAGATGCAGAAATTGTAAAGCAAGAAATTGCAAATAAAATTAAAGAAGGCTATTATCCTGAATTTCTATGGAGATAGACTAATAAAAAATAAACTGCAATAAGACAAAGTTGTAGTTTATTTATTTGCTTTAAAAAAAGGGAATTCATTTCGAATTCCCTTTTTGCGTTTTAAAAACAAGTTTTAAGATTTTTCAATTAGCAAAAAAACCTGCAAAGCTCAAACTAAGTTAGTGATGCTTCATAAATTCCCTTAATGCTATTTGCAATTGTAGAATTAAATTCTGCATCGCTTTGCTTTACACAAAGACCTTCTGCTAAAGCTCTGGAGAAACTGGCAATCATACCCTTGTTTTTTGAAAGCATATTGTTTGCTTGTTCTCGGCTGTATCCACCTGAAAGAGCAACTAGTCTTACTACGCTTGGATGTTTTGTGAACTCTTCGTAGAAGTTTTCTTTTGTAGGCAAGCTCAATTTGAACATAACCTTTATACCTTCAGGTAGTTTTTCAAGATTTTCTTTAAGCTCTTTTTTCAAGATTTCTTCACATTCAGCCTTCTGAGGTGATTTAATATCAACTTCAGGTTCAATTATAGGAACGAGTCCTGCATTTGCAATTTGAATTGCTGTTTCAAACTGTTGCTTAACAACAGCCTTAATGCCTTCAGCATTTGCTTCCTTGATTACAGAGCGCATTTTTGTTCCAAAGATGTGCTTTTCATTAGCTCTTTTAAGAATTGCATCTAGTGTAGGATTTGGCTTCATCATTTGAACGCCGTCTTTTAATTCAGCAAGTCCCTTGTCAATTTTTAAGAATGGCAAGATTCTTTTTTTCTGCCATAGGAAG
>PDWI01008651.1_pt1 | contig 11927 bp, 9 predicted proteins | sample 1430891 | NCBI WGS metagenome assembly PDWI01 (sample SAMN01162508, study PRJNA174530) | Oral metagenome, whole genome shotgun sequencing project. | biome: Marine environment; feature: Marine mammal; material: Swab sample of the gingival sulcus; isolation source: swab sample of gingival sulcus...
CTAAATCACCATAACCATTTTTCGTAACAAATATAGGTTCTCTTTCAGCGTGACATAACTTAGAAATTTCAGTTGTTTTTCGTAAATCTTTTATCGGAACTATTTGTGGCATATTTTCATCTCCTTTATACAAAATTATAGCATAATTATGCACTTAATTCAACAAAAAGCTATAGTAATACCCTAACCATCTATAATTTTAGTATTAAAAATAAATCATTACTTTTTATAATATCAAGCTTATTAATTAAACAATGCTAACTATTATGATTGACTTTTGGCTTGCAGTTTGGTAATATCTGATTAGGAATATACTTTATACTAATCGCCATATAAAATCAACTATTTTTTAACGCTCACGCTAAGATACTCACGCTCTATAAGCTCAGTATGACAGCGTGAGGAATTACATTTTTATGGAGTTTAGTATCGGTCATAAAAGGAGACAACAAATGAAAAAAATTACGAATGAAACTTTTTATAAGTACAGTTTTCTCAGCGATTTGTGTTCAAGTCCTAACTTAGACAAAGCGCTTTTTCTAAAGAAAAATCCTAACAAAGAAAACAACAATTACGACTGCAATCTCTACTTATACAAAGATAAAAAAGTTGAAAAATTAACTTCTTGTAATTCTGTCAAACAAGCATTTTGGTATGATAACGAAAATATTGTTTTCCAATCGAACAGAAATCAGAAAAAAGACGACGAAAAAAATACAAAAGAAACAGAAAAAACAATTCAATTATATAGAAAAAATGTGACAACGAAAACAGAAGCAGAGTTGTTTTTAGAACTAAAGGGCAAGATTTCGTCTATCAATGCACTTTCTTCTGAACAAATTGTCTACATTAAAGAAAGAGAAATAGAAACAAAAGACAGCGACTATTTTGCTGGGCAAGATGACAATGACAATTTTATGCGTATTAGACGCATTCCTTTTTATAGCAATGGTGTAAAATATACTTACCATTTAAAAAAATCACTCTACATTTACGATATAGCAAAGAAAACAGAAAAAGAAATTGATTTTAAAGAATATGATTTAATCGCCTACAATTTATCAACAGATAAAACGAAATTAATTGCTATGGCATCAAAATTAGAAAAAAGAAAATCAAGTTATACTGCTTTATTTGTTTATGACATCAAGTCTGACAAACTAACAAAAGTCTTAGATAATGATGCCTATTCAAGCAAAGACCCTTATGGTGTTTACGTTGCTACCTTCCTTGACGACAAACCGTTTTTCTTAGGCAGCACAATGAAAAAACACGGCTTAAATGAAAACAAACTCGCCTACATCATAGAGAATAAAACAGTCAAAATTTTAAATGGAGACGATATAAACTATCTCAATTCAGGCGTACAAGATATGACGCTAGGCGCGGGCAAACTATTTAAAGCCTTTGACAAGCACATCGATTTTATCACTACCAGCGGCACTAGCAATAAATTCACAAGACTTAACAAAGACGGCAAACTAGAGGACATTTTCAGCTTTGACGGTGGCATTACTTGCTTTGACTACATAGGCGATAAAAAAATATTTATCGGCTTAAATGCTAGTGGTGGGCAAGAACTATATTTAGAAAATGAAAAAATTAGTAATTTCCACGAGTTTTTAAAAGAATACTACGTTGCAAAACTCAATCCTATCAGCGTAAAATCAACGGATTTTGACATTGACGGCTTTGTGCTTTTACCAGAAAACTACGATAAACAAAGTTCTGTCCCTGCCGTTCTCGAAATTCACGGTGGTCCAAAAGCAGCTTATCAAACAACGTATTTCCACGAAATGCAAATGCTTGCCAATAGCGGCTATGTGGTTATGTACTGTAATCCACGTGGCTCTGCAGGTAAAGGCAATGAGTTTTTCGACATTTTTGGACTGTACGGACAAGTCGATTATAAGAATATTATGGACTTCATGGAAACTGTGCTTTCCGAGTATAAAAATATCGATAAAAATAGATTGTTCGTCACTGGCGGTTCTTACGGCGGCTATATGACAAACCATATTATCGGTCAAACAACCATGTTTAAAGCTGCCGTTACACAGCGCTGTATTTCCAACTGGATTTCTATGTATGGAACATCAGATATAGGCTATTACTTCTCGCCAGACCAGCATAATATTACTATTAAAGACGACTATTTCTGGCAACAATTGTGGAATGTATCACCGCTAAAAAATATAGACAAAATCAAAACGCCAACGCTTATCATTCACTCAGAGCGCGATTACCGTTGTCCTTTAGAGCAGGGCTATCAACTCTTTACTGCCCTTTTAGATAGAGGTATCGACAGCGAATTTTTAGTCTTTAAAGACGAGCACCACGGTCTTTCACGTGAAGGAAAACCGAATAATAGATTTGAACGCTTAGAAGCAATTAAAAAATGGTTTGATAAATACGATAAGTAATAGAAAAGAGAAAGCCGTGTCATGCAGAGAAGACACTTTAGTGTCGACGTAGGCATCTTACGGCTTTTACTTACTACTATACCCGCGCTAAGATTCCGACGCCTACGGCTCTGAATGACAGCGCGGGTATTATTATTCAATTCATTGGCAAAAATTCTAAAATGCTATCGCGGCAGATTGCCACCGCTTCCTCTATTTCACTCTCACTAATAACCAGTGGCGGATTAAAATACAAAATATCGCCAAGCGGTCTTAATATCAAGCCTTTTTCGACTGCACGCCTATAAATTTGATAACCAAGTCTACGTTTACTATCAAAACTCTCTTTTGTCTTTTTATCGGCGACTAATTCTATCGCATTAACCAAGCCAATACTTCTAATTTCACCAACGTTTGGGTGGTCTAATAAAGCGTCATTTAATGCTTGATGTAAAATTTTCGCCTTTTGATTTGCCTTCTCTATTATTTTTTCATCTTTCATTATCTTTAATACTTCTAGTGCAATACTGGCTGCCATAGGATTACCACTATAAGTGTGGCTGTGCAAAAACGCTTTACCTTCGCTATAATCAGCGTAAAAAGCATCGTAAATTTCCGTTGTCGTAACCGCTAATGCCATAGGCATATAGCCGCCTGTTAAACCTTTGGACAAACAGACAATATCAGGACAAATCCCCGCCTGTTCAAAGGCAAACATCGTCCCCGTTCTCCCGTAGCCAGTCGCAATTTCATCAAGTATTAAATGCACGCCATACTGGTCGCATAATTTGCGTAATTTCGCTAAATATTCAGGTGGATAAATTTTCATTCCTGCCGCACCTTGTAGCAAAGGCTCGGCAATAAAAGCTGCTGTTACATCGCCATACTCTTCAAAAACTTTTTCTGCTTCGGCAAAACATTCAACATTACACGTTCCGCGTTCCTTACCATATTCACAGCGGTAACAATCAGGCGCCTTCACTCTAATTGTATCGAGCAAAATCGGTTTATACATCTTAGAATAAATATCGACACCGCTAACAGAAAGAGCCCCAACCGTTTCGCCGTGATAAGCATCAGTCAACGCCATAAAACGTATTTTTTCTGGCTTTCCTGTTTGATAATGGTATTGCAAACTCATTTTAAGTGCCGCTTCTATCGCCGCTGAACCATTATCTGTAAAAAAGAATTTATTTAATTGTTGAGGTAAAATGCTGTGTAAATTATCGCACAGTTCTATCGCTGGCTTATGCGAAAAATTGGCAAATATCACGTGCTCTAGTTGCTCAACCTGTTTTGTTAACGCCTTGTTTAATCGCGGATGACAATGTCCCAAGAGATTACACCACCACGAACTGATAATGTCGAGATAAGAATTGCCTTCTGTGTCATATAGACGTAGACCTTCCCCGCGCTCTATTACAATAGGCGGAAAATCTTCATAGTCTTTCATCTGCGAACAAGGATGCCAAATATACTCTAAGTCCTTCGCTATTAAATTGTTCATTGTACTCTCCCAAAATAATAAATTTCATCATACCCACGCTGTCATACTGAGGGCTTTAGCCCGTGAGTATCTTAGCGTGGGGTTAATAATACAAATCAGTTAACTCTGTACCACGCATTTGTAAGTTACCACCATCGCCTACAGTTGCAACAACGGGTACGTTTATTAAATCTTCTACCATTTTTAAATTATCCTTATGCAAAGCAGAGTTTTCATCAAATTGATTCAAAATAATGCCTGCCAATCTTACAGAATTCGCCTTTAAATATTCTGCCGTTAAAACAGTTGAATTAATTGTTCCCAAGCCAGCATTCGCCACTAAGAGAACATTTAAGTCTAAAGCTTTAACGATATCATGCTGCATAATTTTTGTATCATCATAACGCAGTGGGCAAATAATTCCCCCTGCCCCTTCTACTGTCAAATACTGGTATTTTTCTGCAAGCAGCGCGTAATCGGACTGAACTTTTTCTAATTCTACGGGATTGCCTTCAGCCAAACTCGCCAAATGCGGTGAAGCTATCATGTCGTAACTATAAGAACAACATTCCTCAACACTTTTCAACTTTGCCTTTTCTACCACACGCTCGACATCGTTAGCGCCTTCATCACTAACGCCGCTCATCACTGGTTTATAATAGCCTGCATCTAAGCCATTCTCTCTTAATTCTTTTACAATTAGAGCTGAAACATAAGTTTTGCCAATATCTGTTCCTGTTCCAGAAATAAAAATTGACTTAGCCATAATTTAAGCTCTTTTCAATAAAGGTTTTACTCTCGTCGCAATTAATGCTGCTATAAAAGCTAAACCCGCATCAGCTGGTAAAAACACCAAGGCATAAGGAACAATCAAACTAACAAATGGCGCGCCTTTGCCTTGCATCTGTAAAACGAAATAAAGATAAATTACACCCAAGGCATAAACGATAAATAAGTTTGCAAGACCAGCAATGAAATTATTGACAAAAGGTTTAAACTGCAATTTTTCTGCCAAGAAGCCCGCTACATAAGCACCTAAAATAAAACCTAATAAATAACCAAAAGTCGGCGAAAAAAGATAGCCTATACCGCCGCCACCAGTAAAAACAGGCAATCCAATCAATCCTAGTAAAACGTAAACGCCAACAGAAGTAGCACCCAAGCGTCTACCTAATAACAGCCCTGCTAAATTAGTAAACAAAAATTGCAAGGTAAAAGGTACAAGCCCCAGTGGAATTTTAATATACGTTCCCACAATAATCAACGCTGCAAATACAGCGCATTTTATCATATCGCTCGTTGTTAGGCTCTTTCGCTCATAAACCAAAGCATCACCACTGTTTTTGATTTTCATAATATCCTCCAAATTTTTTATGTAAAATTAAATACAGTACAAATTATACGCAAAAAAAGAACTTTTGTCAACTCTTTAATAAAAATAGGTTGACAAAAGTTCTTTTGATGATACTTATTCTATACAAGGATTAAACTAAAATTTAAAAACAGCAACTTCCTCTTGCAATTCATCGGCAATTTTCGCCAAATCAGCACTGGCATCCGATACTTCCTCAATAGCATGCGTTTGCGTTTCAACGCTGGCGGAAGCTTCCTCAGTAGTAGCTGCATTTTCCTCTGCAATGGCAGATAAATTTTGGATAACGGCTGTAACCTGTTGATTTTTCTCTGCAATTTCATGCGATGATTGATTGACATCAGCCACAATTTGATTACCAAGCTCTATCGCCGTTTCTATATCATTAAATTTTTCTTGCGTAATAGTGACGTAGTTATCGCGTTCGACACTCATTTCACTAACAGATTTCATTGTATTAACTGCCGTCTGTGATTTTGCTTTCAATTCTTCAATAATAGTTTTAATTTCTTCTGTAAATTTTGTGCTGTCTTCAGCAAGCTTTCTAATTTCTTCAGCAACAACGGCAAAGCCTCTGCCAGCTTCGCCAGCGCGAGCTGCCTCTATAGCAGCGTTCAAGGCTAAAAGATTGGTTTGATCAGCAATAGATTGTATCATCTCACTCGCCTTAGAAATCGCTTCAGCATTGCTATTCGTTTCTATAATGATGTCATTGACACTAGAGGCAGCGGCAGAAGTTTTTTCACTCATTACAACCAAGTCTTCTAATGCCATTTTACCTTCATCTTTCTTATGATTAATATCATCAATAGCATTGGATAATTTATCTAAAACCTCTACCATAGATGCCACTAAAGAAGCTGTTGCTTCAATATTAACCGCCGCTTCTGTTGTATCCTGCGCTTGCGATGTTGCACCCTCCGCAATATTACCAACAGCACTGGCAACTTCTAAAGCCGTTTGGCTGGTATTTTGTGCAGTAGCAGTTAATTTCTCCGCCGTATCCGCCGTATTCCTAGCATGAGCATTGATGTCCTCAACAATACGTTTTAAATTATTGACCATATTTCTTATCGCACGCGTCATACTACCAATTTCGTCTCGTGCTTCAATATATTTTTGCAAGCCCGCTCTTTCTTCTTCTGTATCTAAATTGTAAGTAGCGATTTTCTCCATAGCACGCTGAATTAAAGACAATGGTCTCGCAACCAAGGTGTTTGTCACAAAATAAATAAGTAAACTAGTAATCACGACGGCAATCAAACCCATAATAAAAAATTTTAAATTCAACGAACGCAAGCCAGCAAAAACAATAGATTTTTTTGCTTCAATGACAATACGCCAATCAGAATGTGGTAAAATCGCATAGGAATAGATAATATTATCGCCATGTTCAGACTTAAACTCGCCCATGCCAGCTTCTTTCGCAGCTAAAACAGACTGCATTGACTTTTGAAAGTCTAGGCTTCTATCCTCTGTCATATTTTTCATCAACACCTTATCATCGCTAACGCCTGCCAAATATAAACCATTGGCATCCGTTAAAAATGCACTGCCATTATAATCGACTTTAAGATTATTAACCAATTCTTGTATACCACTAATATCAATATCAATTGTGACGCAACCAAACAATTCATTATCCTTATAAATAGGATAAGAAAAAGTCGTCATAGCTACACCTGAAACACTATCAACATAAATACTAGTCCATCCACCTTCATCACTGCCTGTACCAACTTGATACCACTCGCTAGTCCAAATATCAAAATCATTTTTCGTATATTCATCACTAACAACTACGTCATTACCATCTCTATAAGAAAATGGTGCTGCCTTTGTCACATTAGGAAAAGCGCCTTTTTTAAACCATATGCCCATACCCGCCGTCTCATCGTAAATAGGCACGTACTTCTTCAAAATAAGCGCATAATCATCTTGCGAATACTTATCTTTAATCGCACTCTCTATCGCCTTCGCTAGCCCCTTTGCCAAAGTTTCTTCTTCCAACAAAATTTCATCTGTGGCAAGTGCAGCTTCATCTGCTTCTCTGATCACTAAATCGTTTAACGATTCAGAAAAAATTTCTTTTGAATAATGATAACCCAAAATCGATATCGCGGCAATTATCAAAATGACTGTCGGTACTAAAATCATTATAAATTTAGTCGACAGTTTACCATTTTTGTTACTACTCTCTCTTGTTTTTTCCTTTTTCATATTGATCACCTTTTATCCTTATTTTTATTTTATATCTTTATCCGTAACTACTCAATTCATATACTAAACCGTGCCATTGAAGGTCGCAGTGCACTAGCAGTAAGCAAAGCTTACGACCAGAGAAAAGAAAGCTATGACCAACCAAGAGCACGTAGTGTGTGAGAACCTTACGGTTTAGTATTATTTCGCACCAAGATCCTCACGCTACGCTCAGGATGACAACGCTTGACTAAATAGTTATAATATTTGCTATAATATATATCGGCAAAAAAGCTTTATTAATTAATAAGAACCATGCTAATAACAATTTCCGCATTAATATGTCATCATTTTCATAATTGAGCGTATTTTAAAATAATAATTTTTTGTAATGAATTTTATGATTTCCCCTTGTGATTTTTTTGAAAATGAGTTATAATATAGACATAGAGGAGCGGATAGTGGGTAAATTTAATTAGCTGTGATGGGTTTTGTTAAATTGAAGGCCTATTCGCCGAAAGTGTTAGTTGCATCACAAACTAATCACTTGGCTGATGCACGAGTGTATTCAGCTGTCATGTATTTTATACATGGAGCGCTATGTATTCTATCATAGTGTTTTTTTATTACAGAAAATAAAAAAACAGCTAAAAGGTTTAAGGAGGTGAAAGCATGGAAGAAGTGATGATTCGTCTGCGCATGAGCACGGCTGATGCCCATTACGGTGGCAATTTAGTCGATGGTGCTAAAATGTTACAACTATTTGGAGATGTGGCAACAGAGCTCTTAATCAGACAGGACGGCGATGAAGGTTTATTTAGAGCTTATGACAATGTAGAATTTTTGGCGCCAGTTTATGCCGGAGATTTCATTGAAGCTGTCGGCAAAATAGTTGAAGCAGGCAATAGCTCAAGGAAAATGGTTTTTGAGGCGAGAAAGGTGATTGTGCCAAGACCAGATATTAACGACTCAGCTTGCGATATTTTAGATGAACCTATTGTCGTATGTAGGGCGAGCGGTACTTGCGTAACACCAAAAGACAAACAAAGGAAGTGATTATGGAAAAACTAATTATTACATCCGCTATTTGTGGGGCAGAAGTAACTAAAGAGCAAAATCCTAATGTTCCTTATACGGTGCAGGAAATCGTTTCCGAGGCTAAAAAATCCTACGATGCTGGAGCGGCTATTATTCACCTACACGTAAGGGAAGACGATGGCACACCTACACAAAGTGCAGCTAGATTTAAAGAATGTATAGATGGTATCAAGGCTGTTTGCCCTGATGTTATCATTCAACCATCAACTGGCGGCGCAACAGGCATGTCTAGTGACGAAAGACTGCAACCTATCACTTTAGACCCTGAAATGGCAACACTAGATTGCGGCACTTGTAACTTTGGTGGCGATGAAATCTTTGTCAACACTGAAAATATGATTATTGAATTTTCAGAAAAAATGATAGCGCGTAATATCAAACCAGAATGTGAAGTCTTTGATAAGAGCATGATTGATATGGCTGTCAGATTGAGCAAAAAAGGTCATATTCAAACGCCTCTACACTTTAATTTTGTCATGGGTGTTAACGGTGGTATTAGCGGTACGGTTAGAGATTTACTCTTTTTAAGAGAATCTATCCCTGCTGATTCTACTTTCACTGTTTCTGGCGTTGGTCGTTGCCAGTTAGACTTAAATATTATGGCAATCATTATGGGTGGTCATGTCAGAGTCGGCTTTGAAGACAATCTTTATTTATCAAAGGGCAACAGAGCGGAATCGAGCGCAGATTTTGTCAAACGCATCGTTGACATTGCAAAAATTTACGGTAGAGAAATTGCAACACCAGACGAGGCAAGAAAAATATTAGGTATTAAATAATCAAGTATTAAACAGATATTGGCTTAGGTAAATACATAACCCAAGGAGGTATTACACATGAAAGCATGCAAATACGGAACACACAGAGTAATTGAACCACAAGGCGCAATGCCACAAGCTGCACAAAAAATCAATAACGATATGAATATTTTTAGCAACGAAATTTTAATTGATGTAATCGCACTCAATATTGACTCTGCTTCTTTTACACAAATTAAAACAGCTTGCGACAGCGACGAAGAAAAAATCAAAGAAATGATTATGGGCATCGTTGCAGAACGTGGTAAAATGCAAAATCCAGTAACTGGTTCTGGTGGTATGCTTATCGGTAAAGTCGAAAAAATCGGCGATGACTTAAAAGGCAAGATTGATTTAAAAGAAGGTGATGTTATCGCTTCTCTCGTATCATTGTCACTCACACCACTTAAAATTGAAAAAATCAATAATATTGCTATGAATATAGACAGAGTAGAAATCGACGGTAAAGCAATCTTATTTGAAAGCGGTATCTACGCCAAATTGCCAGATGATATGACAGAGGAACTAGCGCTCGCTGCTCTAGATGTCGCAGGCGCACCTGCACAAATGGCTAAACTCGTCAAACCTGGTCAAAGCGTTCTCGTCTTAGGTGCTGGCGGTAAGAGCGGTATGATGTGCTGCTATGAAGCGAAAAAACGCGTTGGCCCTACTGGCAATGTTGTCGCTGTTGTTAGAAAACAAGCTGATGTTGACAAATTAGTAGGTAACGGCTTCTGCCACAAGGCAATTATCTCTGACGCGACAAAACCTATGGACGTTTTAACAAAATCACTAGAAGCTAACAACGGCAAAGAATACGATATGTCTGTTAACGTCGTTAATATTTCTGACACAGAAATGAGCACAATTTTACCTGTTAGAGACGACGGGATTGTCTATTTCTTCTCTATGGCTACAAGCTTTACTAAAGCTGCACTTGGTGCAGAAGGTATAGGTAAAGACGTATTGATGATTGTCGGTAACGGCTACACTAAAGACCATGCTGCTATCACTTTAGAAGAATTAAGAGAATCACAAGCAATGAGAGAAATATTTGAAAAAATCTATGTGTAACATTTAAAGGAGAGTATACACATGAATCCATATTTAAAAGAACGTAGACGGGCAATGTTCGGCAACGTTTCAGATGAGGAATGGAAAGATTGGCGCTGGCAACTCAAAAATCGCGTAACAACGCTAGAAGAGCTTAAAGCAAAATTTCCACTAACAGCAGAAGAAGAAGAAGGTGTAAAGCACACGCTTGAAACCTTAAGAATGGCAGTAACACCGTATTATTTAAGTCTTATCAATCCCGATGATGTACACGACCCAGTGCGTTTACAGGCGATACCGTCATCAAAAGAAAGTCATCAGGCAGATTCTGACCTTTTAGACCCTCTACATGAAGATGCGGACTCACCTGTACCAGGGCTTACACACAGATATCCTGACAGAGTACTATTCCTAATTACAGATATGTGCTCTATGTACTGTCGTCACTGTACAAGACGTCGTTTTGCTGGTCAAAAAGACGAAGCTGTTAGCAATGCGCAAATCGATAATGCCATCGATTACATCGCTAGAACACCACAAGTTAGAGACGTGCTCTTATCTGGTGGCGATGCCCTCTTAATGAGCGATAAAAAACTCGAAGGCATCATCAAAAAACTAAGGGCAATTCCGCATGTTGAAATTATTCGTATTGGTAGTAGGGTACCAGTCGTTATGCCGCAACGTATTACCGATGACCTTTGTAATATGCTCAAAAAATATCACCCAATTTGGTTGAACACACACTTTAATCACCCAAATGAAATTACAGAAGAATCAGCAGAAGCCTGCCGCAAAATGGCAGATGCGGGCATACCACTTGGTAACCAATCGGTATTATTAAAAGGTGTTAATGATTGTCCACACATTATGCTCAAGCTCGTCAATGAGCTTGTAAAAATACGCGTAAGACCTTACTATATCTATCAATGCGACCTTTCAATGGGATTGGAGCACTTTAGAACGACAGTTAGTAAGGGTATAGAAATCATTGAATCTTTACGTGGCCATACGTCTGGTTACTGCGTACCAACTTATGTTGTCGACGCGCCAGGTGGCGGTGGTAAAACACCAGTTATGCCTAATTATATCATTAGCCAAAACGAAGAAAGAGTTATCCTTAGAAACTTTGAAGGCGTTATCACAACTTATACGCAACCAACAAATTATAAGAGTGACTGTAAATGTGATGTCTGTACTGGCAAAGTCAAGGTTAAAAAAGTCGGTGTTGCTGGTCTCTTAGAAGGCGATAGAATGGCAATGGAACCTGCTGACTTAGAACGCAATAAACGTCATGTTGATTTCGAAGTTAAAGAATAAACAATCTCTTTCCATCATTGGCATGGAAAAAAATACAGGTAAAACCACACTATTAAATAGCATTATCAGGGGCTATGCTTGTGAGCGCACCCTAGCGCTGACCTCTATCGGCTACGACGGCGAAGATACAGACCAAGTAACCAATACGCATAAACCGAGAATATATGTGCCTAGCGGTACGCTAGTAGCAACAGCGAGAACAC
>PDWI01008653.1_pt1 | contig 11926 bp, 11 predicted proteins | sample 1430891 | NCBI WGS metagenome assembly PDWI01 (sample SAMN01162508, study PRJNA174530) | Oral metagenome, whole genome shotgun sequencing project. | biome: Marine environment; feature: Marine mammal; material: Swab sample of the gingival sulcus; isolation source: swab sample of gingival sulcus...
AGGTTGTTATAAAACAGTAAGGAATTTATATAACTTACTGATTATCAAGATTATAATTCTTAATTCTTCATTTTTCATTCTTAATTTAACGGAGTGTTGAACATTGTCAATTCGTTTTTATTTTGTAATTTCGCGACTTATTTAATTACGAATTACGGATTACGAATTACGATTTTTTTTAATTTTTAACTTTTAATTCTCAATTCTGAACTTTCAATAAAAAAAAATGAAGATATTACACACTGCCGATTGGCATTTGGGTAAAAAATTAGATAAATTCAGCAGGCACAACGAGCAAATAGAAGTTCTGACAGAAATAGCAGAAATAGCTAATAATCAAGATGTTGATATTGTAGTTATTGCCGGAGATATTTTCGATACTTTCAATCCGGCAGTTGAGTCGGTAGAGTTGTTTTATAGAACTGTTAAGAAATTATCGAACTATGGCAAGCGTCCGGTGATAGTTATTGCCGGCAATCACGATTCGCCCGACAGGATAGAAGCTCCCGATGCACTCGCCCTCGAAGATGCGATTATTTTTGCGGGTTATCCCAATGCTAAAATTCGCCAATTTGAGAATGGCGCAGGTGTGTGTCTCACTAAAAGCGATAAAGGATTTATTGAGCTAAATTTGCCGCAATTTGCTTACCCTCTTAGAGTTATACTTGCTCCTGATGCTAATGAATTTAGAATTAAACAATTTTTGGGCATCGAAAACGAGGAAGAAGCATTGCGCAATGTTTTAGCTACTCATTGGGCAAATATTGCCGATAAATATTGCGATAAAAATGGTGTAAATATTTTTTGCGGTCATTTCTTTTTCGCCACCCAAGATAGCGAAAATATGGAAGAAGAACCCGATGACGAAAAACCCATTTTGCACGTGGGCGGAGCGCAAGCCATTTTTAATACCAATTTACCATCGCAAATACAATATGCTGCTTTGGGGCATTTGCATCGCGCGCACACGATAAGCAAGAAGCCTTGTGAAATTTGTTATAGCGGAAGCCCAATTTCTTACAGTTTTGCCGAAGCTCAGCAGCAAAAATATGTGAAAATTGTAGATTTAAAGCCAAATTCGTTGCCCGATATTGAAAATATTGAGCTAAAAGGTGGAAAAAAATTAATACGCAAACGTTTTGATAATGTTGAAAATGCTTGCGAATGGCTGAGCGATAATCAGGATACTTTGGTGGAATTAACTATCGAAAGCGATAATTTTTTAACTGCCGATGAGAGAAGAAAATTACACGAAAGTCATAAAAATATTATTTCGATAATTCCGATAGTGCATTCATTACCAAATAATTTTGCCGAAAAAAGCGTTGTAGATTTAAACAAAAACATGAAAGAGTTATTTACCGATTATTTTAGGTATAAAAAAGATGGGCAAAACCCGTCGGAGGAAATATTGGAATTGTTTGATGAATTAAGACAGTAATGAAAGTAGTAAAAATTGGCAAACAAATAAAAAATGAAACCCCCATGATTAAAAATTTTAGACACACAGCGGCATGATTATTTAGCGACAAACTTAACCGCAAAGGGCGCAAGGTGCGCAAAGATTTCGCAAAGCGAAACCTTGCGTAAACTTTGCGAACTTAGCGTTCTTTGCGGTTAAAAATGTTTCTCTGAAACAATCCTAATTCTCAATTCTCAACTCTCAATTCTCAATTATAAAATGAGATATTCAACTCTAATTTTACTATTAATAATTGCAAGCAATTCGTTAGCTCAATTGACTGTATATCAGATAATTGATAAGCATTATAAAAGTTGCAAGACTAATGTTTTGATTAACGATTTAACAGAATTTGAGGCGCAAGCATATCTTTTTCAAAATTATAGCGATATTCCGATGAGTGTTAAGGGTAAAATGCCCGATATGTTTCGTACTGATTTGAAAATTAGTAACTTAAATATTGTAAAAATATCAAAAGGCGGACAAACAATTCAATATAATCCGTTTAACGATAGCACCATTGTTAGCAAAAGTAGCAAATCGCCATTAATGGAATTTGTAAAGGGCTGGGTGGCAACTATCGACACGAATAATTGCACCAAAGTGGAGTTAATTGGCGAAGATAAAATTGAGGATATTGAAGTTTATCAAATAAAAATAGACGTTGGCGAATATTCTTCGACATATTTTGTCGATAAACTTAGCTTTTTGGTTCTTCGCATCGACAATAATAATGGTAAAACTACTCTTTATCAAGATTTTAGACAACTTGAACAATATGTAGTGCCATACAAATTTATTGTTTACAACAACGATAGTCCGAATATTACGATGCAATTTGAAACTATCAATTTACATCCAAATCTTGATAAGTCAGACTTTGAGAATTGAGGCTTACGCACGATTTAGTCCGTCAGGACGGCACAATAATAGCTCGCAATGAAGCAACGCGTAATTGCGGGATAAATCAATTGAGAATTGAAAATTTTATCTTGCGCGTTAAGAATATTCCGTTATGTTTTGTAATTGGCTGATAATTAATATTGTGTAATGTTTTGATTATCAGTAATATAATTATTAATTGAACGAAGTGTTTATTCACATATTATCCAATAAAAAAAAAGTGGTAGAAATAATAGATATACACAAATTTTTAGATTTACGAGCCGATATTCCAATTATTGATGTTCGTTCGGAAAAGGAATTTGCACAGGCTCACATTCCGAACGCCATAAATTTGCCTATTTTCACCAACAAAGTGCGCGAAAAAGTGGGAATTTCGTATAAAAAAGAAGGCAGACGAAATGCCACGATATTTGCGCTCGAATTAATTGGCGATAAATTTGCTGATTTTGCACGCAAAGCCATAAGTTATTCAAAATCAAATAAATTACTTGTATATTGTTGGCGCGGCGGAATGCGCAGTTCGAGTATGTCGTGGTTGTTTAGCTTGGTGGGAATTGATGTTTATTTGCTCGAAGGCGGCTATAAAAGTTATCGCCGATTGGCACAGGAAACTTTTGCGCAAGCTACTAATTACACGGTAGTTGGAGGCATGACAGGCAGCGGCAAAACTCAAATTTTGAAAGAATTGCGCCTGCAAAATGAACAGGTTATTGATTTGGAGGGTTTAGCCAATCATAAAGGTTCGGCATTTGGCATGTTGGGGCAAGATGCACAAAGCACAACCGAACAATTTGAAAATAATTTGTTTGAAATTTTACGCACTTTTGACGCTTCCAAACGCATTTGGATTGAGGACGAAAGTCGTTCGATAGGTCGCATTTGTATTCCCGATGAGGTTTTTCGGCAAATGCGCGCGGCTCCGGTGGTTAATGTTAATATTCCGGCTGATGTGAGAGTGAAATTTTTGCTCGAAGAATATGGCTTTTTTCCTGTTGATGATTTAAAAAATTCGGTTTCAAAAATTCAAAAACGACTTGGCGGTGCTAAGGCAAAACAGGCAATTGAAGCTCTTGATAATCAAAATGTTGACAAAGCAATTGAAATAGTTTTAGAATATTACGACAAAACTTATACTTTCGGATTATCAAAACGCGAGGGAAATATTAGAACCATTAATTTTGATAATGCAAATCATAAGGAACATGCGGAAAAATTGATAAAGTTTGTTGAAAATAAAATTTAAAAATATTAGAAAATAGAAGTTCTTATGCGTTTTAATTTTTAACTCTTAATTTACACAATTGTTTGAAAAACAAGATATTATCACATTTCTAAAAAATAAAATTTCGGTATAAAATAAAAAAACAATATTTTTGCTACTTATTTGATAATTAAAAATTTAAAAACGATGTATAAATTAGTATTAATAAGACACGGACAAAGTGAGTGGAACAAATTAAATTTATTCACAGGTTGGACAGACGTAGATTTAACAGAGCAAGGAATTAAGGAAGCTCAAAACGCCGGAAAAGTTTTAAAATCAGAAGGATACACATTTGATGTTGCCTATACTTCGGTATTGAAGCGAGCGATTAAAACGTTAAATTATGCGCTTAATGAAATGGATTTGTTATGGATTCCGATTTACAAAAGTTGGCGTTTGAACGAGAAAAGTTATGGCGCACTTCAAGGATTAAACAAAGCAGAAGTTGCCAAAAAATATGGAGACGAGCAAGTGCTTTTGTGGAGACGTTCGTATGATGTGCAGCCTCCGATGATTGACGAAAAAGACGAAAGACACCCACGACACGAGGCAAGATACGACAGTCTTAAAGATGAGGAAAAAACTGCCGGCGAAAGTTTAAAAGATACCTACAATCGTATGTTGCCGGAGTGGCACAACACTATTGCCCCGGCAATAAAAGCCGGCAAAAAAGTGGTGGTAGTAGCTCACGGAAACAGTTTGCGTTCGCTTGTTCAATACCTCGACAGCATGAGCGAAGACGCTATTTTAAAACTAAATATTCCTACCGGCGCTCCTTTGGTTTATGAATTAGACGAAAATCTTAAACCAATAACACACTATTATTTGGGCGACCAAGACGCTATTAATGCTGCAATAGCCGGAGTTGCAAATCAAGGAAAATCGAAGTAATTACAGGGAAATTGTAAAAACGAAATTACACGGTAGAGACAGGTCGCAGGGCTTGTCTCTATAATTTTGTTGAAAACTTCAAAAGTAAAAACAATCGTTTTTTAACCGCAAAGGACGCTAAGTTCGCAAAGTTTACGCAAAATTTTGCCTTGCGCCCTTTGCGGTTAAGTTTGATAATCATGCTGTTCAATAACTTTTGATATAAGCTTTAACTGTTAATTTTTAATTTAAGAAATGACCGATAATTATTCGTCTCAATTGTTTGATAATGCTGTAAATGAATTTTCTAAGCTGCCCGGAGTGGGAGTTCGCACTGCCACACGTTTGGTTTTGCATCTTCTGAAATTAGAAAATGTGCAGATAGAATATTTCGGGCAAACAATGATAAAACTTGCTCAGGATTTGAAATATTGCAAACAATGTAATAATATTTCTGACACCGAAATTTGCTCAATTTGCGCCGACCACAAGCGAAACGAAAACATTATCTGTGTGGTGGAAAACGTAAAAGATGTTATTGCCATTGAAAACACTCGACAATTTAACGGAAAATATCATGTTTTGGGCGGAGTTTTGTCGCCAATGGACGGCGTAGGACCTGCCGATTTGAATTTTGAGAGCTTAGAAAACCGTATTAAAAACGGCGAAATCGAAGAATTGTTATTGGCTTTAAGCCCTAATATTGAGGGAGATACAACTAATTTTTATATTTATAAAAGATTTAACAAATTTGGTCTAACCCTCACAACGCTTGCACGCGGAATTGCATTTGGCGATGAGCTGGAATATGCCGATGAAATAACTCTGGGGCGTTCTATTGTAAACAGACAAAAATTTGACGGAAAAAATAATACGTAGCAAAATTTATAATCTCCGCATTGAAAGTTAGCATCTTACGCAATATTATGTGTATTTTTTGAATTGCTGTTTTTTTCTAAATATTTCCGTATTTTGCTGTTAAATTCGATTATTTTACTTAAAAAAACGCGTAAAAAAACATTCTTAATTCTTAATTTCCATCATACACGAATTTGACAGTCAAAAGAATGCTTACCATTGTGTAAATTACAAATAAAATCAAATCTTTGCATACTATCCATTGCAATTTCAAGCAAAATCAATTCTAATATCACATTGGCATCGGTTGTGTAAACAATTGAAAGTTCTTTGCTCCTTTCGTTCAACTTATGATACGACATGTTTTTAATTTTACTTATCAAATGCTGAATATTGTCGGCTCGTGTAGGGCTTATGTGTTTATGTGTGGATAAAACAAACTTGTTATCACGATTATGCAGTGTGAAAAAATAATTTTTATTACAAAATTGGTCTAATGTATTGAGGTGCATATTGTGCAAAGTTTCAAGCACAAGATTAAAAACAATATGATGAATATGGTTAATATCAACCTTAGTATTTTCGCACACCATATTGGTAACATCTTCTATAATATTAGATTTAAACAAACCTTTATAGATGAAAACAGCATTGTTGCGGTGAGTTTCTTCGTGCAAATTTTTAAACCAATCAATGCCGACCGGAGCAAGAGTTTTATCGCAATCTTTAATATGTTCTCGCGATTTTAACAACAGATAAACGTAAGAATAATTTTTATTTAGAGGAACAAAATCATAAACAATTTTTTCTTTCGAACGCCGCAGCATCTCAATAAATCCCAAACCTGCGCCACCAATATCGTTGAAAATATCATTTGTGAGTACTTTTTTATAGCGTTTATTCAGTCCCATGCGGTCTAATAAATTCAGCTCATCAATATATTGCTTAACTTCGTTAATTAGCTTATTTTTAATTAGATTAACAGAACAAATATAAAAACCGCTGCGGTGGCTGCGAGCAAAAAAACTTGCGGGTTTATGTTCAAAATCAAGCTCTTCTGATACATTGCCATATTTCAAAACATTCTGAAAATTCTCAATCATCAAAAAAGACAGCTTACGATAGGTGCGCTGCAAATTTTCGTATTTCGACATTATGTCTTCGAGAAAATGAATGCACGCCGTAATAACCTCATTATTAATCTTACCCGAATACACAAACGAAAGCTCGTCTGTATTCATCATATCACAATATTTATATTTAGAATGCTCTAACACTGTGTGTAAAATTAATAACTAAATTTTGTTTTAATACGGAAGCCGGAACCATGGTGTCCGACAAATTTTTATACCAATGAGGATTTTAAAATTTTGCAGCAACGCAGAAGTTTGCATTTTTAAAGTTTACCTTTTTTAATTTGAATTTTGAGTTAATGTGTTAAAACCTGTTTTTAAACGTCTTATATATGCTTCGAGCATGAAATTTTGCTCTTTCAAATCTTCCATACTCAATTTAGATGCATCGGTTGCTAAAATCTGCTGGGTTTGCTTTATCAATCCATCTAATTTGCCCAACTCGTTTTTCATCAATTTACTAATGCTCGAAGTGCTGTCGGCAGCCAATTTGGTTTCTATTGTTTTTTTCTTATCTAAAACATCAAATAAAACGCCAACAACTTTCTGTCTAATTCCTTCATTTTCAATAACTAACTTATTCTTTTCGTTTTCACGATATTTTGTGTTGTATCGGTCGATAGCTTTCGAAAGCTCTTGCTTACATTTTTGGCAATATGTATTTCCTACCAAATTCTCAATTCTGGCTTTTTCCTGCAATCCTTCTTCTGTTAATGGCAAAACGCTTATATCCTGAATGATTGGTTCGTATTCGTGCGAAAAAAGTTGCATTTCTACATCATAAATCAAGTTGCGCAAGTCTTTTGCCTGCTCGCTATTTCGTTGATTATTAGGTGTTTTAACCGAATATAATAAACGTAAAACTTCCTCTTCGCCGTTTTTTTTCAAAAATTGTTTTTTATTGGCGGCTTCCATAAATTCGCCCACCTTTTTAAGATTAGTAAGCGTATTTTGTGCATTTAAATACAAGCCGGCAGCTGATATTGCCGATTCATATTTGGGTAAAAATTCATTTTCAAACTCCGAATTATTGGCATATTGAGCAATTCGTAAGTTCTTCACTTTTATTAAATTACGATAAAGTCGCAAAATATTAAATAATAGTTTCGATTGGTCGCTATTTACATCGCTGCTTTTATTCAACTTATAATTATTGATTTGCAATTTTAAATCGGCAAAAATCGACAAATAATCAATGAGTTTAAATTCTTGCTCGTAAGATGTTTTATTTATCAATTCTTTTTCGTGTGCATCTTTAATTTTTGCCTTGCGCTCGTTCAGATAATCAAAATTTATTTGGTCGCCCACCACCAACTGTGAATTGTAGCGCGATTTGTAATTAGCCACCACAATTAAAGGATATTTGGTGTATGGTATTAAGTTTGCCAATATTTTTTTATCCAACTTCGGATTTTCGGCAGTTTCTACAAATTGTTGTAACTTATCTCCTTGAATTTCAATATTATTCACAAAATAAGGCACAAACACAAATACGTTAATTGAATGTAGTCGGCGGTCGAAATCTTGCCCTTCGTACAACCTTATGGTTGAAGAAAACTTATATTGTTTGCCCGATGTTTTGCTTTCGATATATTTTCCCATTTCGCCAATTAAATCGAGCATTGCAATATTAGGAACTTGCAATTTCGACAAATTTTGCAACTGAACGGCTATCACTTTCAAAAAATTATTAGCGGTAGTTTGCGTTATTGCCTCGCCCGAAATTTCGGCATCAATAACATCGCCAGTTGTCGATAAGGGCAAATTATCGAGCAACCTAACCACCTCAGTATTACCTGTTTCTACTGTGGAATTTCTTTTATTTTGCGAAATTTTAAAACTATAAATTGGGTAAATAACATCGCCACCAAAAAAACGCACATTTTTTATCTGCGCCTGAATAAAAAGCGATTGCAAGGTTTCAGAATTTCTGCCTCTTCGGCGGCGCGAGGTTTTACTTGCCACATCGTTTATCAGATTGCTAAATTTATCGGGATTTAGCAAATACAAATCGCTTGACAAATACTGCCATTCGTTGCTAAATTGATACGAACTTCGGTGTTTAGCAGCTGAAATTGTTTTAATAGCCTGCTGACTTTTTAGGTTGAAAGCCGAAAACATTAAAAAAATTACAATAAAAATACTCGTTGTTCTCACTTATTGGTAATTAATATGTTTGTAAATAAAATATTTCTCTTGATTGGTATTGTTGTTTATTCCACAATCGTGTCGTTTCCATGTATCCCACAATTCCGCTTGCGCTGCATTATGGGCTATTGTTATGTCGTCCCATGTATCCCATAATTCCGCTTGCGCTGCATTATGGGCTATTATTGTGCCGTCCCATGTATCCCACAATTCCGCTTGCTGCATTATGGGCTATTGTTATGTCGTCCCATGTATCCCATAATTCCGCTTGCGCTGCATTATGGGCTATTATTGTGCCGTCCCATGCGGGACTTTTTCGTGCGCAAGCCAATTGCTCATTGCTCATTGTTCATTGCTCATTGCTAATTGATTTATCCCACAATTCCGCGTTGCTACATTGTGGTCTATTGTTATGCCGTCCCATGCGGGACTTTTTCGTGCGCAAGCCAATTGCTCATTGTTCATTGCTAATTGCTAATTGATTTGCGCCAGCCTAATTAATCGTTTCTATCAGAAAAATCTTGCACACAATTATATCTGTAACTTTTGTGTGGCTCAATAGACACGCCTACATAATTGTAATTCTTAGACAAGATGGTTTTTCTATGTCCAAGCGATGAAATTCCTTCATCTATAAGTAGTTGTATTACTATTCGTATTGGCTCGGAATAACCATACGCACAATTTTCTGACATATAGTTGCCCGATGCAAATCGTTTTATACGCACAAAAGTGTCTGTTCCATCGCTCGAATTGTGCCCTGTTCTGCCGGTTTTGCCCATGTCTTTCGCATGATATTTTGCCGATTTGCTTAAATTTTCACTTGGTTTAAATGCTTGTAAACCCGATGTTTTCATCAAATCTCGGCGCAACGACTTAGAATAGTAACTTCTGTTGTCATCATATTTATCAAGAATATGTTTGATAAACCACTTGCCATCAAGTCGAGCTATGTTCATGTACAAAATAACCTTTTTTTCGTCCTCACTCAAATATGTTGCATTTTTTGCCGTGTTGGCTTGCTTATACAATTTTGATGGTATTTCTATCTCTGTGTTTTGTGCAAATGTAAATTTTGGCACAAACATCAAGCCCATGCTAACGAAAAGTAACACCAACAAAGTAGTGAATTTAGTACACCTCCGGGTGGTATAACTAATTAAATTGCTCATATTACTAAAAATTTTAATGTTGATACTGAATAATTTTATCGCTACAAGTAGTCGTAAAATATTGACAAAAGTAATATTTTAAGTAAATTAACCAAAATAAACAAAACATTATTTTTAAAAAGATAACATGAGGTAAAATTATACGAAGTATAAATTATAACTTTGTCATTAGCACATAATTTAAACCAATTTTATTGCTTAACATGAGCAGACAGGCGGATTTTTACCGTCTTTTATTTCTTTATCAATAATTTTTTGCTCGGTTTTGTAGCAATAAATTTTCTTTTTTCGCAACGCTTTGTTTTTTCCTATGCTTGTTTCTGGAAATTTGCCATTTTTCTTGAAAAGAATATTCAGTGCAAATCCTGCAAAAGCTACTGATAATAAAGCAATTGCTAATAATAATACTTTAAGATACATCATTTTATAATTTGTTAGTTAAACCTTAGAATGAAGAATTAAGAGTGAAAAATTAAAAATTATTTTTACTTGAAAAATACCACGTAAAATAATTTTTAATTTTTAACTTTTAATTTACTTTGCATCAACACGTCTTGTATTGAAAGTTTGTCCCAGCAATTGCCCCATTACCGCCAAAAAAATATTTACGGGAATTATCCAATTATCGGCATCTAATTTTATTCGCATATAAATAATTAAAGGGATAGATGCGTGAACATAAAGAAACCACATAAATGAAAATTTGCGTGTGTTTTTCCGAAAATATCCCAACGGAATGTTCACAACGAATGATATAATGGAAACAGCTATATGCGGATGTAACGATATAAAATCTTGCATTTTTTTGATTTTTACAAACAATTAACTCTCGGTTGGAGTTGTGCCGGAATTCTTTACTAAAATTTTGATATTATCATTTCGGGTTTGAATATTGTTACAAATAATAACAAAATTTCAGAGTACAAAATAAGTAAATATCTTATAAAGTTGCAAAAACGACAGTTCGCGAGCAAGTATTTAACGATGCAATTTCAATGTCGTTTTGATAAGTGTTTCTTATAATGTTTTGTAAATCAGTGAGTAAGCTTTCTTTGGTTGGTGGTTTTGTTTATTTTTCTATTTTTACACTCCGTTACCGGCTGATAATTAATATTTTGCAAAAAAAGTCTTTTTGTTATGCAAGGTTTTGATTATCAGTAATATAATTTTTGATTGTTCATTACTAATTGCTAATTTAACGGAGTGTTGTAAAGTTCAATTTTAGGAAAATGATTTCAGCGTAGAAGGCTTAATAAAAAAGCAAAGCACAACCAGCCAAGTAATATATTGGATATTAATTGTGGCTTTTTTGAAGAATATAACAAGCTTATAAACAACAACTAAAAAAAACACTAAAAAAAGTTTGAAATTTTCAAATAAAATATTTGCAAATATATATATTTTTTTACCATCTTTGCTAACGGGTTGGAATAAGTTTTAATAAAGTTCTATTTGTTAGGAGAAATATTATTTCTACTAACTATACATTAAATAATGAAAAAAAGATTTCCTAAAAACATAATTCAAGCACTTATTCTGTTGTTTGTCCCGTTAGTATTTCTATCTCCTTTGTTAGTGTTTTCAAAATACTTAATGCAAAGTGAGAGTGTATTTTTCGGATTATATGCTTTACTTGTTATTTGTTTTTCTTTTTTCATAAATAGGAGGCGACGAAAGTATTCACCTAAACGAATAATAAAATCAAAGGAAAATAAAATCGTACTATATTTGGCTATTATTTTACTATTTTACTTGTTAGGAGTGTCGCCAATCATTTTTGAAATAAACCTAAATAGTTTTTTTGTTGAAAAAAGTAGTACACTATCATTTGGAAATATTAATTTTATCAAAGCCGCTTCTGTTGTAATTATTGCTCCTATTTTAGAAGAATTATTGTTTAGAAACATAATATTAAAAGGTTTTCTTGATAATTATAAGTCTAATGTTAAAGCTGTTTTATATTCATCTTTAATATTTGCAGCAGTTCATTTGATGCCCGACCAAATAATAAATGCTTTTTTCTTAGGTTTGCTACTTGGAACATTATTTTATGTAACAAATAACATTTTTTATACTATGGCATTTCACTCTATATCAAACGTTTTAGGTTTAA
>PDWI01008654.1_pt1 | contig 11925 bp, 10 predicted proteins | sample 1430891 | NCBI WGS metagenome assembly PDWI01 (sample SAMN01162508, study PRJNA174530) | Oral metagenome, whole genome shotgun sequencing project. | biome: Marine environment; feature: Marine mammal; material: Swab sample of the gingival sulcus; isolation source: swab sample of gingival sulcus...
CAAAAGTTTTAGCAACAAGTATTTTTGATAGTTCAGAGAAATCATTAGAACTCAAACCGTTTTGTATAATTTGCTGTGATCACTTAACGAAGTAAGTGGTGTAGTGAATCGAGAGCAATAACTATATAGTTAATAGTTTAAATAATATATTTGTTATGTCAAAAGTTGTTTACAGAACTGTATGTAACAATGCTAAGCTAGACAAATATGAAAAGCTTGCAGCTTTTGAAGAAACGAAAATTGTGGGTAAGTTATATAATCAAATCGCATATCACGAAGTGTATAAATATAGAAAGCAAGATAAATTATCATCGTTATGATATTTGTTAAACATTTTCAAAGATAACAAACATTCAAGACAATTACATTCACATGTCGCGCAGCAGGTTGTTCGTAATCATCAAGCAAATGTAAAGTCTCATTTCGAGTCAATCAAATCGGAAAATGTTACTAATTGGGTAAGATTTCCACAACCGAAAAAATGAAAACATCGCTAACTTGAATTTCATAAAAAGGACTCATTTCGTAAACACAAAACAAAGCATGTAGCTTTATGCTCAATATGAAAATATACTCGCGAAAAGTTAAGATTAAAGAAAAAGATGTATGAATGTAAACTTCCTAGTCATATTACATTTGAAGATATTAAAACTATCACATTACATCCATCAAAATATTGAGAGTCATTTAGACGGTTGATAACATATAAAAAGACAGTTCCAGATTATATTTCAGAAAAACCGAAGAATTGTTATTGAATTGACCCTTGATTAAAATACACATATTCTGTATTGAATGTTAATAATGGTGAAGGAAAACTAATCAATTCGAGATTGTTATATAAGCTATATCACATGAATCAGTTGATTGATAGCGAAAAGAATAAGAAAAAGAAACGTCATTTGTACGTGAAAAAGAAAAATATAGCATTGCAAATGATGGAAGAAATTGCAACATATATTGCGCAATCAGCGAAACAAGACTGAATTGATACAATTATTATTTGAAGAAATAAAAGACAAAAAGATAAGATAAACCTCTGAAAGAAAACAAATCGTAAGTTTTATCAGATACCTCACTGAATACTATTACAGAAAGTAACATCAAAATGCGAAGATATTGGTATCAAAACCATCGATATTGAAGAAAACCATACATCAAAGTGTTCATTCCTTTCATGAGAGAAGATTGAACATCACGATACATATGTCTGAAAGAGAGTGAAACGTGGGTTGTTCCAATGTCCTTGATGAACGGTACACGCCGATATGAATGGTGCGTGAAATATCGCTCGTAAGAAACTCTGAGATTGAATAATAGAAAACTTAAAAACAACAATTATTAAACATCCAAAGAAAATGAGAATATAAAAATACGAGGAATGTGTGAACACACCCTCGTTAAACATCTGAGAATATGTTGAATTATCGTAAGTCGGCTCGAGGGAGAAATCTCGGAATAGTACGATACGGGTAGGATAGAATGCTTGCATTCATGTAATCAATTAAACGCAATGCGATGGCCTATAATTCACAAAAATTTGTTTATGTTTACACTTTATAATTATGAAGATTACGTAGCTTATATTCCTCAGAAGCCACCACTTAGACTAACCTTCTGGGTTAACAAGTGGCTGGTAGTTCACCTTACAATTGAATAATATGAATGTTCAATATGTAATTGATTGCTATACTTAATGCAATATAGATGAGTAATTCTTTTCCATGTTTCCACATATATACTCTTTCTTTATTTGCTAATGAAAAGAAGAAATAAATCGCTTTCTTGTATATCAAATAAATGAAATTAAGCATCAAAAAGATATATGCAAAATAGATAAGGTATCATGTAAATGAATTAATAAATACATTTAATGTACCTGACGTATTTGTTCAAGCAAATAATACAACAGCAACTAATACAATAAATATTCATCATAATATCAGTCATTTTGTTCTTTTGGTGATTGTAATGAAGTCTCCTCACTCTTCTGATTTAAACATTACTCAAAGTGTGATTGCTATTGCTAATAGACCAGGTATCGTTCAAAATAAAGGATAAAAACCTCAACCAAAAATACCCTCATCAATATATGGTAATGAAATGTAAATACCAGATATTGTAAGAAAGATAACTGCAAGCAATGTGAATGCTATTGGTATAAATGTTCTTGAAACAAAATTGATTTTTTTCTTAAAAATAAGTGTAAATCAAGCAAAATAGAGGAACCAACCAAATATGATGTATGGCATCATACGAACAGTTTTCATAAATTTTGCAAATATATTTTTTACTGTAAGATTTCATCCCAATACTTTGCCGAAATCGACAGAATTTGGTGATACAAATTTCCAACCTTTATCCTTTCTTTTTTCTTCTATTTTAATTTTTGTTGGAGCAACATATCAATTTGTTGACACGCTTTGTTGTAATTCCGATTTCCTTGTATCACTTGCATCATATTCGTTTGGATTAATCATATGTATCCTCCAATTTTGAGTAAAATATTATATAATTATATAGTTTACAATTATTGAGCTAACTACAAATTTTCTTTACAATATAATAAATATTTGAGATGAGTTATCAAGATTCTGCTTATATACAAATTCCCAACAGATAACTGCCAAGCTTTAGATTGAGATTCTCAATGGTACAAAATTGTAAACAATTCCACCAATGTGAATGTTGCAGAAACAAACTATATTATATGTGAACAAAATTTAATTCAAATATATTATACAATGTGAAGAAAGAAAAAATATAATGAATTGACACAATTCACAATATCAATTGATAAAGAATTGTTAACAAAAGTAAGAGAATATGTCAAATTAGCAAAATCCGATAATCCTGAAATGAATATAAGTGTTTTAATTAATGAAGCTCTCAAAGTATATGTCTGAGAAAAGTAAAAATCATTACAAATCAGAAATTCAGTATCATATTGTATTTTGTACAAAATTCAGATTACCTTTTTTGAAAGATAAACATGAATTTGTAATTGATAACATCAACGACACTGTACATAAATATAACCGGAAACTTAATAATATTGCATTATGAAACGACCATATTCATCTTGCAGTTGAAGCGTGACCAAAATATTCTCCAGAACAAATTACAAAATTAATTAAACAACATCTTGCGTATCATCTCGTTGAAGAATATGAAGATATTAGAAGCAAATATTTATGGTGAACAAAAAGTGTTTTCAGTAGATGATATTTCATATCTACACTATGAAAAATATCACAACACACTTTAGAAGAATATCTACACAATCATGAGCATTAAAGAGCAATTGATTGATGTATTTTGATATTCTTCTAAGGAATGTAAAATACGTCAAAGAAGTAAGAAAATTAAACAATCAAGAAATAGAACAAGAGAAAGGAGACAAAATCTTATTCCTCTTGCAGTTGAAACAAAAATACAAATGAAATCTAAATATAAACGTGAGCTTGATGAAATTCGTTTGCAAGCAAAATGGTTTTATAATTTTGCTGTCGCTAAATATAAAGAATTCATTAATGAAGAAACAAAAGATTACGATGGTTGGGAAAAATATAAAACAAATATTTTACTAAAATCAAAACAATTACAAGTTATTCCTGTAAAATATTGAGATGAGTTTATAGACCAACCAATTGACAAATTGCAAGCAACAGTTAAAAGATGATTGATTGATCAACTCGAACGTTGAATAAAATCATGAATTGCAAACCTAAAAACAAAGAATATCTTTCATTTCAACATGAAGTTTAAAAGAGAAATATCAACACTAACTCTCAAGCAAGAATGAGTATCATATTTTGTTGAATGAAATCGTATTAGAATACCATTTTTGCATAGAAAAAGATGGTTTAAATTGTTTTGAACAAAGCAATTTAATTGTGCTCAAGATATTGCGAAAGAAGCAAAATTAATACATAAATGATGAAATTACTATGTTGTATTCACAACATATATACAACCGCGTCCAATCGAGACACAATTAGAAGCTATTATCTGAATTGACATAGGTCTAAAAGACCAATTGACAATTAACTTTGGTTGAAATGATGTAATCAAATTACAATTTGATTCATTACAAAAAGCCGAAGATGAAGTCAAACATTATCAACGTATGTTATCATTTAAAAGAAACAGAATAAAACGTGCGAGGAAAAGACTTGGTGAAGATAATAATAGAAAAGCAATACGTTCGAAAAATTACTATAAACAGCAATTAAAATTGAGAAAAGCATATATAAGATTAGACAATCTCAAGAAAGAACGTGAACAAAAAATAAGACACATTCTCAAAGCATATCACATATGTATTGAAGATATTAACTTACAGGTATGGCAAAAACTTTGGTGAAGAAAATCCCAATCGATTAGATTGTGAAAAATAATGTGAACCGCAAACTCGGCTCAGATTTCACAAACGAAAGTTTGAAGATTTTATGCTTCAACAAAGACTTGTTCAAACTGTTGATATAAGAAAAAGAAGATGTGACTTGATGAACGTGTGTATTGTTGTGAAAATTGTTGTATTTCGATGGATAGAGATTGAAATGCTGCGAAAAATATTTTGTTCGAATGAACAAAAAATCTATCTGAAGAAGTGTTATCTAAAATCAAAACATCCTCTGACCGAGGAAAAGGGTCTATGGAGGTTGGAACCTCTGCGTTTGTCTGAGCGCTGGAAAATGCTTGCATTTGACATCTCGTTCATTCTGTAAGTTCCTCTGTTGAAGTAGAAAATTCTAACTGCTCAAGGTTAGAAGCTCCTAGTCTTTAGACTTGGAGAGGGTCACAAAGGGTAATAGGAGAACCAAGAAAAAACAAAGACAGAAATCCAAGTGGGTTGATCATACCAAGTTCTCGTGAGTTGAAAAAGTGTATAATTGAACTTCAGCTTCAATGAGAAAACTGAAAACAGACAAAGTGAATGTTCGTTATAGAAAAAAGAAATAAGAAAAGTATCACACAACGTGATACTTTCTTTTTATTCAAGTCACTCCAACTGAATGTAACTTGAAATCCAATCTCCTATATATGTTTTCAGTGTTCTTACTCACTCGAATTGCATTAATCTATCAACGCCTCAATCGGTAAACATTTCCGTTTTAAATCTATCTCTTATTTTCTTTTGAGATTCATCTGATATTGCATAGTCACATATCATCTCTTCGAATTTATTCATTGTTATCGATTCAATAGCATCTCTTGTAAGAGGATTGAACATAAATGAACCATGTAATCTACTTACAAATGGTGGTGATATTTTACCGCATTCTAACGCTTTGCTATATAATCTGTTATACTGTGAATAGGTTTGTGAATACGGTTCTACATCTCTATCAATCAATACTCTCTTATCAGCAGGAACATTCATCAGATTATACATATCTTCGTGTGTATGAAGAATATTACTTGTGAAGATAAGAATACAATTATCAAGATGTATTTTTTGCTCTCATTTCAAACTGAATGACGTTCATTTACCCATATATGTACTATACATATCATTCATGGTAGTCATAGTACCATTATTCATGAAATTTAACATGAAATCGAAAAATTCTTTTGGACCTTTTTCTACCTCATCAAATAATACAATTTGGTTTGGGGATTTTTTTAATTCTTCAAACATTGCTATTGGATCTTTTGAACCTATCAATCATTTTGAACTACCAAGAAGTTTACTTAATGATTCTTTTGATGTGTAGTTATTAATAGCTTCTTCTTGCGCATTGAATTGAGGATAGTCATCACCGAGTAATTCATTCAACACATCTTTCAATACAGTTGCAAGATATGTTTTTCATGTTCCAGGAGGTCACATGAAGAATAAACTTAATGGTGTATTGTTATTGTTTTTCAAGAAGATATATGAATGTATTTTTTGTGAAACAACATACAATATCTCATCTTGTCCTTTCACCTTTTCTCTCAATTTGTCATATATTTCTGTGAAATGTATTCTCTTTTTTGGAACACTTCTTTGTTGGGCTTTCGGTGTTGTTTGGCGTGGTTCTGGTATTGCGACTTGCTCTCTTTGTTCAGCTTCAGTTACAATGTTGTCTGGAACATATGCCATATTATTATTCTCAACCTTTTTCTTTGATGTTGGTTTTTTTGTTGGTTGATTCTTTTGTTTCAATACGTCTTTTGTGGAAATGGATTTATGAGCTTCATCTGTTGTATCGATATTTGATTTCTTCAATCACGAAGGTTTACCCTCATCAAATGCAATAACACTCACATTCATCTTTCCTTTTTCAGATGTATATACAGCAGTGTATCCTGTATCACGAACTTCAACAGGCACATCTTTTTCTGTTACTTTTAATACAAACGGATTCATCGGAAGTACAATATGATTAATGTCTGCTATCTGTACTTCATATTTCAATTTGTCAAGGAAGATATTTTGATACATCGCATCCGACATCGTCGACACTGGTATGAGAGATTTAATTCAATCGACATCTGCTCTCAACAATTTCATTAAATCAAAATATCCTTTATTGAAGAACTTCATACCGTTAAATATTTTGTTATTAGATGCTTTTGATTCAATTTTATTGTTATCATACCAAATTGCATATTGCCTATACAAAAGGTCATAATGTTCAAGAATATCTAATGCTAATAAAAATCCAAATATATCTTCAGATTTATATGTCTTTACATAATCTGTATGTTGTACAAGTGTTGCATAGATTTCTTTCATTCTATCATCATGAGCGTCATCAATATATGTTCTTTGCCACAAGATTCTGTATATTTCAAGATTTCAATCTTGTGTACCAGCTCTTTTTGGAGACATTGCATAATCATATAATTCACTCATCACTTTTGTTGTCTTCTTATAGTTATATGACTGTTTCAAATCAAGATATTTACCAAGAATAGATAAATCTCAATCAAAGAACGACATATATTCAAGAATAACATCCTGAATTACTTTCCAATCGAAATGAATAATTTGTAAATCATCGGACTTTGAAAAGAATCAATCTTTAAAGAAAATGTTCTCTCATGATTTTTGCTTCTTTGAGCTAAACTTACCATAAAATACACCATCGTCTATCAAATATCTATAATTCAGTTTATTGTTTTTCCACAATGTATCTCACGTCCATGTTCTTGCAACATTGGCATGACGTGTAGCGTACCATACATATGTCATTTCAAGAATCATACTTAATTCGTGAAATAATCATCTTATATCTTCTCTTTTCATAGAACTCCAATCAGGGTGTTTGTCGCTATCAAGGGGCCAGATATCTTTTGTTAGATTATACCATAAATAACGCACAAAGTCTTTTCAACCTCTTGCATAATAGATTTGTAGTATAGAACAATCCGCAACAGTCGTTCTTTCTTTTATATACGAAAGATATGAGAGTCAACAATTCTCAACTTCATTAGAAGAACGTTCAAGGAATGCTCTATGTTCATCTGTTAATGTAAAGTAACTATCAACAATAACATTATCTCATATTTTGAAAAGGTTTTGTAATAATGCCAATGCGTTATATGCTACTTGGGCAGAGATTGTTCTGTCTTTACGCTGTTCTCAGTTCATACTTGATTTAAAAAATCCAGGTCTTCAACTCTCACCATTTGTATTTCAACTTTTATATACACGACAAGATTCTGGACTTTGAACTTCTTTATTAATGATTCAGAAATGTTTTAATAGATATGTTTTCATTCGGGAATGAGATAATGATACAAAGGTGCATGAGAAACCGATTGTTATTTATGATTGTGTATTCGTTGGTGGAAAGTTACGCAAACGCTGTTATATATAGCCAAATACTATGTTTTCTTTTTTAATCTTTTTTATATTTTTTACGATTGCATTATACATTTATTTTTTGAAAATTTAACTCATTTTTCAAAACTTTTTTTCATATTTCATTATTGACGATATAATATATTGTTATGAAATCCTTTCTGTATAAAGATTTTGGAAATTTCGATGACGAGATAACTATATAATCAATATGAAACTTTATAACTAATATAGTAAAAATGAAATTATTTATTAATGATGATGGTCTTATAGAATTTGATACATCTATGATGGCTGATAGACCAAGTGCTCATACTGTTACAAAGAGAACAAAATCATGGGCTATTGAAAGAGAGAACGGTTTGTATCCTGTATTTCAAAGGTCCAAGTTCATCGTTACACAATTAAAGAAATTTAATCAGACCGAATCTCTTCTTCATTATATACACAACACATCACTATCTACATTAAATCACGGTGAATACGATGAGAAGTATATATTTGCAGGTCTCGGTGTTTATCAAGATATGAATGAAGATGAAACGTGAGCATATGCATATCTTAGGAATGCCAAATGACGTGATATTGAGAAAATCCAATGAATAATACATACGATTCAAGAAAACTCTCAGGATAACGAAATTAAGAATAAAGATTACACAATCAAACGTACGCAGCAAAGAGGTTATATCTATGTAGATAATCTTGCGGAAGATTACTCATATGATGTTATCTACGAAATGATACAAGAAGCCATTGAGAACAATAATGTCAAACAAATAGTATCATTTATTGTTGGTATTATTATTGCTTGATATGCGAGAGTTCAAACAACTGTAAATGAAACACTGGGTGAATTTGTTATAAAAGGTATTGTACTTCAAATTCCTGTAGATAATGGTTTGAGATTTCACTCTCATATAATCGACGAATTTGTAGACTATATAACTATGAAATATGTATTAAGCATCGATAAAGATTACATTTATCAAATCGGATTTCACGATTGGGAACTTGAAGAGATGGTTGGAAAAGTATTATTATCTATATGATTTAATGATGGTTGTACAGATTCGCTTATTGTACTATCGCCAAAACGTATTAAAGCATTAAGAGTGAAATCTCAATTGATTGAATTCATGAATGAAATTGAAGGTGTGAATGATGAAGATAAAAAAGAATTCATGCACGTATTAGACGAGTGAGCATTAAAACTTATTACAAGATAGAATAACATTATCATAACAAAAAAGAGAGAAACTAATCTCTCTTTTTCTTATACAATCTTTTGCAATGATTCGATGATATTTCAATCCTTAATGATGATTTCCATGTCTTTCACTTTATCTTCATAACTCATTATTGTTTCTTTAATATGTTGGATTGTATCTGTATCAAAATCGTTTTGCAATTTAGCAGAAGATTTAGGTCACCAGTTGAATGCATCAAATTGTCTTTTGATAATTAAACGTAACCGATGTTGTTGATTTTCATTCAATGGTTTCCCTAATTTCTTTGTTACTGATGCAAGTATTTCTTGTCTATATGTAAACAACATATATTCGGTTATTGAATCAAAAAACGATTTCTTAACCGTTTCCAAGAAATAAATGACGATGCTTGTAAAATCATTATTTCTGTATACATTAACATCTTTGTATTTCGCAATATATGAATTGGATAACCAATTAATATCATATGATGTTTTTGAATGGATATTTTTTCAATTTTCTTGCAAAGCTCAGTAATATTTTGTTTTCTTTTTATGTATTGTATATGATAATGGCAAATGGTACATCTCTTGTAACCATCACATTTTTTTCAAGATATACATAAACAAATATCTACTCGTTCTACCATTCCCGTCTCAAAATGGATGTATCTGTACAAAATATGTTGAAATAATACTCGCTAATATCACGGGATGAATGTTATCATTATTTCAATCTTTCAAAATGCTTGCTAGATAATCTCATAATTCGTGCATCAACGACGGCGTATGTTGCGCTTTTGGTGCAATAAATACAATATGTTTCGGGTCATGGGGTTGGTATCTTTGGTCAACAACACAAATATCAAAGTTTCTAAAATGTCATGGAGTTTTATCATCGATATTTTCATCTTGTTTTGCAGTATTCTTGACTATGTTTTTTTGTATATTTTGAATAACGCTTAACGAGAAATCATCTTTAATAATATCATCGATTTTATCTTCCAAATCTTTGATGTTATTAATTGCTTGTATTGAATGTTTTGATTGATATTTATACATCTTTCATTTTAATATCTTGTACAATTCATCATCCGTTAATTTGTCGGCTTCATATCATTCGATTTTAGCAGATCAACGTGAATCAATATATGACATATAGAAAGAGTAATCTTTGAATAGTTGTATTTGTTTTCTACTTCCAAAGAATGCTTCTGTGAGCGTTTTCATAATATCAACTTCTTTTATGAGTTTCTGTATTTTATCATTTTCGGTATATGTTGGTTTCCAACCAGATGTACAGGATTTTGGACTAAAATAATAATCTTGTATTCACAGATTTGTATCTCTTTTACATTGATTTCATTGCTCTCAGATAACAATCTCTGATGTATATTGAGATGACTTTATATCGTTCGTATATTGATTTTGTGTAAATATATTTCTATAAAAATATCTCACAATTCTACCTAACACACTTCTAATGTTATACTCATTATAATCCGTATGTTCAATAACTTTGGTATAAAGATTCTCATCATAACGAAGAAAACAATTTATGTTTTGAATAATCTCCTGTTTGTTATCAAATCGCTGTTTATGTTTTTTTGTGTTTCTGAAAATATATACATCACATCAGTCGAGTTGGAAATGTGTTGAATAATTTCTTGAATAATAACATAACGTTCTTGATTCTTTATAATTGATTCATATTGATGTGAGAAAATCATCATCTTTGATAAAACCAAATTCTCTTAATGAAAATTGAGATAGATATTTTTTAATAGAATCAATATTTGCATGTTGTCAAAGTCAATAATGTTGAGCAAAATATTTTTCGATTTGTTGCATAATGATTATAGCTATATTTTGTAAATCGCAGCTACTTTTCGTATAAATATATCTATTTCGCAGCTACTTTTCGTATATAATTATAATATAGTTATTTTCTCACAAATGTACATATTATTTTGCACAAAAGAAAAAGAAGCCATTTCTGACTTCTTATGCTATGTTGTATCAATTATTTCTTAAAATAGTATATATAACCTTGAATTGTTGGATGATACATATCAATCCATCTTTCAGTTACAGTGTACCTTCCTTTCACATTCATATCAGATATGAGTAATTTCTTGTTTGTCCAGTCAACTTTTCTTACAACACCAATGTGACCGTATCTCACAGGAATACCACTACCATAACCTCATCTAAATCATATCATTGCTCACGCAATAGGTGTTGTACCAGTTTTAAATCAATGTGCTCTAGCGTTTGAATACCATTGATTTCCATTTCAACCCCAAGGTCTATATTGAGAGTGTCTTGTTTTAAACGGAAAGAATGTTTTTGCTACATACCATGTACATTGTCAATTGGCAAATCTATTTGATATACGCGCATACTCACGATATGTTCTTATTATTCAATTTCTTTTATATTTTTTATATACATAATTTTTTGTAAGATTATGATTTATCGATTGGATGATTATTCATTTTTTAGCAAGTAATTCATCAAACATCTTTTCTCTATCAAATGTTGCAAACCAACCCTTTTGATAAATCACCCCTCATACATTTACATCCTTGTTAAAGTATACTACCATCATACTATTATCAATTTTCTTGGATGTTGGTCCTTCAATAACGTTACCAGGAATATTGAATTTAGTAATTTGTTCTTCTGCATGTATAACATTATTAACCGTTTCGACAGCAACATCGGTTGGAGCCATATTAGATCATGCAAGAGTTGCAATAGAAGTTATTACCATTCAGGTTCAAATTATACTCATCTTTATATATAAAAAACGATACTTTTACACGATAGAGAGTATATAGACGTGTTTGAGAAACGCGAGAGTATCTCTAAAAAGAACTCGCATACTTCATATATAATGATATGAAGATTTATA
>PDWI01008655.1_pt1 | contig 11925 bp, 7 predicted proteins | sample 1430891 | NCBI WGS metagenome assembly PDWI01 (sample SAMN01162508, study PRJNA174530) | Oral metagenome, whole genome shotgun sequencing project. | biome: Marine environment; feature: Marine mammal; material: Swab sample of the gingival sulcus; isolation source: swab sample of gingival sulcus...
AGAAGTACAAAACGAACGAGAAGATGACTACTATCATAGAATGCTTTACGGACAAGCCAAGCTAATTTCCGAGCGTCTTGATATAGGCGACGAATACGGCAAACTCACCAAAGTTTACTCCATCAATATTGTGTATTTTCCGCTTGGCGTGGGCGACGATTACATTTATGTCAGCGACGGCAGTTTTCGCGGTATGCACCATCACGACACTCTGGAACTGTCTGAAAAACAGAAGAAGCTATACAATGCAGAAAAAGTTAGAGAGTTGTTTACCCAATACTACATAATCAAAGTAAATGATTTTGACGATAAAGCCGAAAACACCTTAGACGAATGGGTTTATTTCTTAAAAAACAACGAAATAAAAGACAGTTTTAAAGCAAAAGGATTAGAAAAAGCCAAAGAAATATTACGAGTTGATAATTTATCTCGCGACGAAAAAATAGCTTATGATATTTATATAAAAAATCAACGTATTCATCAGTCTGAGATTACCACCGTCCGCACAGATGTAGAGTATAAATATGAGAAAAAAATAAATGAAGTTCTCCTACAAAAGGAGGAAGCTCTTAGACAAAAAGAAGAGGCAAAAGCAAGAGAAGAAGAAGCCAAAGCCAGAGTAGAAGAAGAACGCCGACAAAAAGAAGAAGAACGCCGAGCGAAAAAATCACTTCAACACAATTTTGCCGTAAGAATGTTGAAAGATAATGTGCCTGTATCGGAAATTGTTCAATTAACAGGTTTAACAGAAGAAGAAATCAAAAAGTTGATATGATTTTACTTTTGCCCGGAAACTTTAGAAATAATCCGCTAAAGTTATCTTGAACCAAAAATTAACTTAGAAGGACAAAAGTTGGTAGGAGAAGTATAACTTAACACGTCCGGCGATATGTGTGCAAGTTACGCAAACCAAACCTGAACAGCCGGTTATTTTCTGTTAAAACTGCAAAAAAGAAAGTTATGAAAAAATGCTGTGTGTTATTTCTCGCCGTTCTATTTTCGGCAATTCATGTATCCGCTCAAAAAATAGAGCAGATACACGCTGCTTCAGTGTACCATTTTTCCAAACTCATTACCTGGGAAGGTGATGACTCGGAGACCTTCAATATTTGCGTGTACGGAAGCACCGAATTTTACCGAGAAATCCAGACCATCGCCGCCAATCGAACCGTAAACGGAAAACCGATCAGCGTGCAAGAAGCCGGCAGCATCGAGGGCATCCAAGCCTGCCACATATTATATGTAAAAGAATCCGAAACCGACCAATTGAACAAAATTTGGGAGAAAATATCTCCTTACCAAACAACCCTGATTACGGATAATGCTCCGGAAGATTTTGAAAACATAAATCTCAACTTCATCATCAAAGACAAACGACCGGCTTTTGAGATTTATCCGCCCAACTTTACGAACAGAAAATTAAAGGTGGACAAAACTTTGTTGCAAAAAGCCATCATACGTTCATTTGACTGATTCCGATTTGAAGCAAGATATAAAAGAAATTAAACAAATAAAATAACAACATGAAACGACTACTCTTACTCTCCTTTACTCTTTTATTCGGCTTTGCTTCCCGGGGGCAAGAAGAAATTATGCTTACAGGAACAGTACGCAACGGACGAACATCAGTTACCATAAGGAATGCCGAAATCAGAGTCAAAGATTTTAAGGATTACAGCACTCAGGCAGACCGATCCGGCTTTTATTTTTTCATGATCCCCAAGCAGGCAACAAAACTGGTTGTTACTGCCGAAAAAATGCAAGATATGGAAGTAGAATTGACGGATGAAGCCAAAAAACTCGGAGAATTTGACATTTTTATGGAACCATCGATGGAGGGAGATATTTATGATATGTCCTTAGACGATTTGATGAATATCGAAGTTGCCGTAGCGACAAAAAAATCTACCAATATCCGGGAAACTCCGGGAATTATCTCCGTCATCACCGAAGGTCAAATACAAAGCAGCGGAGCGCGCGACCTGATAGACCTCATCCGGCAATACGTTCCGGGATTCTCCTTTGCCTCTCCCCTGGAAGGTGTCGTAGGTATTGCCACTCGAGGTATTTGGAGCTATGAAGGAAGAATCTTAGTCCTCATTGACGGAATGGAAACCAATGAATTAAAATTCGGAACTACCGTCTTCGGCAATTGCTATCCCTTAGAAAATATTGAACGCATTGAAATCATTCGCGGACCGGGAAGTGCCGTCTATGGAGGATACGCCGGAATGGGTGTTATCAACCTGATTACCAAAAAAACGGAAAATTCCGGCGGCAAAGTAAGTTCTTTGTCATCCCATACCGGCAAAACCTTTACGCACAACAACCTGAGTTTCGCCTCACGCTATGTAAAAAAGGACTTCAATCTGTCATTCAGCGGCGTGTACGGGAAAGGCGAGCGAAGCAGTCGAAATTTTACCGATTTTTACGGAAACAGCCGCTCTATGCAAAATGCTTCTGCTCTTGACATCAAAGATGCCGGTGTGCAACTTGCTTACAAAGGCTTTGATTTCCAATCTCGCATACGAGAATATCGAATCACCACCATTGACCTTTGGAAAGACTTATATCTTTACAGACCCTTAGAGAATAAATTCTCCGATCTGCTGATGAAAACTTCTTACACTTTCTCTCTCGGAGATTATTTCAAACTAAAACCTGTGGCGGGTTACAAAAGACAAATACCGTATCAAATGAATGTGCCGGAGCAAAAATACTTGAGCAATAAAATTGCCGAAAAAATATACGGAGGAATCACCGGAGACTTTGAAAAAGGCATTGTCAATATTACCGGAGGAATCGATTATCACTACGAAACTTTGAAACAACCTGCTTACGTGGACACCGCAGGAGGCGAAGCTCCTTTTTGGAACAACAAAGGGATTCTCATCTACCACTCCTTCGATGCCTACCTGCAATCCATCATTCGTACCAAAATTGTAAACATCACCGCAGGCGGACGCTGGGACAAAAGTGGTTTATTCGGTCAAGCCTTTTCTCCCCGTATCGGTCTGACCAAAGCCTTTGATTGGTTTCATTTAAAAGCGGCTTACAGCCGAGCTTTCAGAGCACCCGGCGGTATCCTTCCCAACAGAACCGATGACCCCAAAAGTCTAAAAGCCGAAAAATCAACAACTTATGAAATTGAGGCCGGGGTAAAACTCCCCTTTGATTTCTACCTGACTGCCAATCTTTACGACATCAAATTATTTGACCTGCTCACTTATACGCGCCTTGAAGGATCTGTACTTGGGCGTTACAAAAATAGTGGAGAGCAAGAGTCGCAAGGCATTGAACTTGCCCTAAAACACAGTTCAAAAAAAGTACAAGCCGAAGTCAACTTTGCTTACTACCAAAGGAAAGAAAGTGCAACAGACAAAGACTTCGTAATTCCTAACGAGTCGAAACAGTTTCTTGCCTTTTCTCCCTTACGCATCAATGCTTCCGTCAGCTGGCAAATTACCGAGAATATAGGACTCACGCCAACTTATTCTTTCTTCGGAGAACGTTGGGTATTGAACGGTTTCGACCAAGCGTCGCATCAATATTTGTTTGCCAAACAAAAACCGCAGATGCTCTTAAACCTTTACTTGAATCTACGAGATATTTTTGCATACGGACTAAACTTCGGTATCGGAATCAATAATATTTTGGGAGAAGATTTTAGATTCCACACACCTTATATTAATGCCTTGCATCCGGAGATGCCGCACGCATCCATACCCGGATTGGACAGAAGTCTTGTTGTGAAGATTTCCTACGATTTTAGTTTCTCGAAAAAGAAATAAATGATTTCCAATCGAATACAACTCTCCCCGATTCTTCTTTTAAAATCGGGGATTTTTTTCACCCGCTCGGAATTAGACCAAAAGTTCCTCATCGGAAAAACTGAAATAGTCATCAAAGCTGACTATTAAATGATCCATCAATTTGATATTCAACAATTTACAAGATTCATCCAATCTCTTTGTCAAATCCAAATCTGCCCTGCTCGGCTGCAAATTTCCCGAAGGATGGTTGTGACAAACCACAATACCTGTCGCATTATGCAGCAATGCCTCTTTGAGGATCAAACGTAAATCCGCCTCGGTATGGGCGATGCCTCCGGATCCGATGCGCTTTTGAGTAATGATTTTCCCGGCTTGGTTGAGCATCAACATCCAAAATTCCTCATAAGGCAAATCCCCCGGAACTGATCTGAAAATTGAGAACACATCCTTACTGCATGTTATTTTTTTACGTTCAAGCACTTCCGAACGATCTCTTCGTTTGCCCAACTCCAATGCAGCAGCAATACTTACCGCTTTTGCCTCTCCGATCCCTTTGAATCGCATCAAATCTTTGACCGATTGCTTGCCTAAGAGATTCAAATTATTCTCTGAAGCTTGCAAGATTTGCTTTGCCAACTCAACGGCAGACATTTCACGTGTCCCGGAGCTTATCAAAACGGCAATCAACTCCGAATCCGAAAGGCTTTCGATGCCCTTTTCCAACAGTTTTTCTCGCGGTCGATCATCGGTTGCCCATTTTTTTATGGGTAATTTTTTCTCTCCTTCCATAGCAACTAAGTTTTATTTTTATCCATAAATTGCAGCATACATTCTGCCAGCTTCTCCTTTTGATCCACGTGTAAAGCATGGCCGGCATTTTCAATGACTTCAATTTCTGCCTGCGGAAGATGTTCAATGTAGGAATAGACCTCTTGCCTGAAATAGGGAGATCGATCTCCGAAAACAAATAAAGTTTCAACATTAAAACCGGACTCAACAATGGGCACATCACCGGCAATATCCGTCAATCCATGCAGCAATACCGGAGCATTGATCTTCCATCGAAAAAATCCGTCTCGAGTACGAAGAAGATTTTTTTGTATCATCTGTATAGTGAACAAATCCGAAAAGCGATCGTCTATTTCTGCGCAAATTACCTTTCGATCGGAATACTTTTCTACCGGAAAATCTGCCATAAATTTCAATATCTTTTCATACTCGGCAAATCTTTTTTCATCCGTCAGGTTTATTTCATAATGAACCGGCAATATGTCCAATACAATCAATCGCTTTACATATTCCGGGTATTTTCCCGCAAATAAGCAAGCCGCCTTCCCCCCCATTGAATGCCCCGCCAAAACAACATTCTTGATTTTCTTTTCATCAAGGAATGACTTTAAATCTTCGCACAAAAGAGGATAAGTATGCAAAGGCGAATGAGGCGACAATCCGTGATTTCGCCAATCAGGGAGGAATATTTCGCGCTCTTGAGCCAACAGGCGAGCAATCGGCAACCAATTGTCAGACATTCCCAACAAGCCGTGCAAAATAATCAGCTGTTCCCCGCCCTGCCCTAAAGTTCTGTAATGCATCTTCATAATAGCTCTGCAAAGATAAAAAAAACGTTTTTTTCCTATTTTTTTTCCCAAGAAAGTTTGTTTTGAAAAAAAGAAATACTTTTGCGGCGCAAAATTTATTTATTCTAAATTAAAATTAAACCAATATGAAAAGAGTAGTTTTATGTTTTTTACTATTGTCCGTAATATTTATCGGATGTAAAAAAGACGAAGAAAAGTTGCCCAAATTACAGGTGCAAATCACAAGCGAAGAGACGAATATAAATTATTCGGAGTTTAAGGTGATAGTTGCGGATTTAAAAACGCAAGAAACTTATGAGGCAAATGCAAACGAAAACGGGATTGCTGAATTTAAATTGCCTAATGGTCAGTACAATATTGTAGTTGAAAATTTGAAAGACGGTGTAAGTACTTTGTACGGAACCAAAGAGAATTTTACTTTAAGTGCGGACGAAACTGTTGAAATAAAAGTTCAGCCAATCATAGAGGCTTTAGACAAAACTTTTGTTTTAGACGAGTTGTATTTTAATGGAACAAAAAATGGTGATTATGGTTACACATATTACGAGCAGTATTTTACAATCAGAAATATCAGCGACCGACCGTTATATGCTGACGGATTATCCTTTGGTGTATGTGGCGATTTTAATACTTTAGAGGAAAAAAATAAAATGAATAAATTATTAGGTCAAGATATTGTTGCTTTAAGCCAAGTTTACACGATACCCGGCGACGGACATACTTACAAAGTAAACCCTAATGAAAGTTTAGTTATTGCTCGTTCTGCAATCAATCATAATGATGATGGTACAAAAAAGAACAGTCTTGATTTATCGGGTGCTAATTTTGAAATTTATGTTCCTGACCAATATTCTATGACTACCGATAATCCTGATGTGCCTGATTTAATTGTAAATTATACAGCTTTTCAAGCGTTTCAATGGCAATATACAGGAGCAACACCTTTGATATTGTTCCGTTTAGACCAAGATGTTAATACATTTATTGAGCAAAATAAGGAGTCGTTTCCAAATCCTGCTTCTATGGGGTTTATGGATCATGATTGCGTAAAACTTCCTGCAAAATACATTATTGATGGTGTAGAAACAGGCTCAACAGATGGATTTTATCATAAGACATTGCCTGTTTCGGTGGATAAAACCAAATTTACAATTCCGGGCAGCGGAATGGTTGGTACCGGTTTTGACGGACATTTTATCAAAAGAAAAGAGATAACTGATAATAAAGGAAAGCCCACTGTTCAAGATACTGATGACAGTGCAAATGATTATGAATTATTAACAGGCGGACAAAAAAGTTATCCAAAAAATTAATAAGCAATAAATTTATATTATAAAAATTAAAAAACCTCTTGGATTTTTCCGGGAGGTTTTTATTGTTAATCAAGCACTTAACTAAGGAATGCGTTTAAAGTTACTATTATTTTTCGTGTTATTTTATATTACTTCGTTTGGTCAAGAAGTTGATACCAATTCCATAAATATAAAAGGACAAATAGTTGACAGCAAAACACAAAAAGCAGTTCCTTTTGCGACCTTGTATATTAAGCAATTGGATAAAGGGTTAGTTTGCGATGTTAATGGTAATTTTAACCTGTCCATAAGGTATTTAAAAAAGGTTGATTTACAAATAAGCAGCTTAGGATACGCCGTTAAAGATACTGTTATAGACAACAGAAATGAGTATTTAAAAATAGCTTTACATATACAAAGCATAGCTTTAAAAGAATTTTATGTTACTGCAAAATACACCGAAAGCACAGGAAGTGATGCCCAAATAGACGAAAAAACATTGGAATATATACAGCCGACATCGGTTAAAGATGTGTTTGTATTACTGCCGGGTGGGCGAATTAACTCAAATAATATGCAAGGCAGGGAGTTGATTTATTCACGTCAGGCAGGAAAAGACCAAAGCACCTCGTTCGGCATGGGAATTTCAATAGACGGTGTGCCTGTTACAAATGACGGTAAACGCGTGCAGATGAGCGCATACACAGGCAAAGCAGCAATAAATTATACTAATAATTTGGCTGTTAATTCGGGGGTAGATTTGCGCACAATTTCAACCGACCATATTCAAAAAATTACAGTTTCAAGAGGAATAGCCTCTGCAAAAGAGGGAAATTTAAGCAGTGGATTGATTAAAATAAGCTCAAAAAAAGGAAAATCGCCTTTGCGAGTTCGCATAAAATCCGACCCGCTGAATAGCCTTTTATACATCGGAAAAGGAATTTTATTGTCAGAAAAATTAGGAACTCTGCATTTGGGGGCTGACATCACTCGTTCTGCTGCCGATGTAAGAGATTTAAGGACAGCCTACAATCGCATTACAGGACAAGCAAATTACAATAATCAGTTTTATATTAACGATAAAAATATAGATTTTAATTTTCGCACTTCATACGTAAAATCCTTTAACAATAAAAAAACTGATGCGCTGATAGAGTCAAATAAAGAAAGTTACGAAAGCAAATACGATAAAATAAGTGTTTCATCTAAAATATTAGCTACGTTAAATTATTGGTTTGCAAGCAGTCTGGAAATATTGACATCTTTCGATTACTCAAAAGATGTGCTAAATCATAATAAATACGTTCAAAACCCTACTGTTATGGGTATTCAAATATCTGATACAGAGGGAAAAAACGAGGGAGAGTATTTGCCGTCAAGATATTTCACAAATTATACTATTGATAATCAACCTATTAATTTTTTCGGTTTAATATCTGCAACTAAAAATGGGCAAATTAATGATAAATGGAGTTATAAATTTTTATACGGAAATACCTTAACTTACATAAAAAATATTGGTGCCGGAGCCATTGTAAATCGCAGGCGCCCTCCTTTTCCCTCAAACAGATTTATACGCGCCAGAAAAAATAGCGATATTCCTGCCATTATTAATAATTCATCGTACATCGAAACTAAATTACGATATGCCCATAAAAAACATAAACTCAACTTGTCATTGGGTTTGCGAGCTACAAAAATGCTAAATCTGCCTGAAAATTATGCTTTAAGCAAAGCCTATTTATTAGAGCCACGCAGCCAAATTGCTTATACTTTAATAACTAATTCATTATCAAATACAATACGCTTAGGCTTTGGTACGGAAAGTAAATTACCATCAATTGATTATCTTTATCCCGACAATGAATATCAGGATTTTGTTATGCTAAATGCTTATTTTGCCAATAATCCCGAAAAGCGTTTATTAATTACTAATACGTTTATTAACAAGACTTTAAATACTGAAATAAGAGAAAATAAAAACAAAAAAATAGAGCTTGGTTGGGATATAAAATATAAAAAATATACTGTTTCATTATCAATATTTCAAGAGGTGATGAATGGCGGAATTGAGTACTTTACTCACTATAAACCAATATCTTATATGTATTACAGCAAATTAAAATATCCCGTATCGGGCAAACCAAGCAAAAGTGATTTTGAGTCGTATCTAAAAAAGGAATTTACATTTTATAAAAAGCCCGAAAATAGTTCAAAAATAGTAAAAAAAGGTATAGAATATCGCATAAGCATTCCTAAAATAGATAAGATAAAATCGGATATTCAAATAAACGGCGCATATTATCATACACTTTATACAAGCGGCGTTCCGGTGATGTACCGACCTTCCGTTATTCAAAATAACAAATCATATCCCTATGTTGGCATGTATGGCGGATTTGACAAAAATTATATGGAATATTTTAATACAAACGTTTGGATAAATACCCATCTGCCACGTTTAAAATTGATTTTTACTAATTTTCTGCAAATAGTTTGGTTGCAAACACGCCAGTTGGGTACTGATGTTGATATTTATCCGCAAAAATATTTAGATTTAGATGGAAATATATTGGATTTTAATTTGTTGGACATAGAAAAAAATCCTTTGCTAAAAGACCTTAAACGAAAATTTCCACCTGCAAAATATAATAAGGAAACCCAAAGTATGTCTATATTGATGAATTTAAAACTTACGAAAGAGTTTAATAGTCATGTTAAATTATCATTTTTTGCTAATAATATTGTGCAATACAATCCCGAGTACAAAACATCGTTTAAAAAAACAATTAGAAAATGGCATGCACCTTTCTTTGGTTTGGAGTTAATTGTAAACTTATAAAATATGCGTAAAAGTACATTTATTATAATTATTTTGCTTACTGTTTCGGTGTTTACCAATGCCCAAACCGACGCTAATTATCTCACTCAAAGATTTGACAAAGAGTATATTAGCAATTTTGATATTGAGAATAATTATTTCTATATACTTAGGTTAAATCCTGCTTTTGTTCATTATCAAAACAGACTTGACAGCATAGAATTTAAGAATATTGTTATTGCAGATGCCTTTAAAAATAAAACAGATGGTTTGTATAATTTTTATGAAGGAAACAAAGCTGTCGGAGCAAGTATATTGGCAGGCGGCGAAAATAAAATAAAGAAATTGGGTACACTTTTCGGGTTTGCATCTTATGCGACCTATAAAAAATACAATGTTTTTCAGAATTATGTAATTAATCTTAACAATTATCTGCCTTATATAGTGGGAGATACAGTTGGCAAAGACGATGTTAATTTTAAGGACTATAATGTAAATGTAGGTTTTGGTTTTAGTAGAAATAACTGGCATTATGGCTTAGGATTTTCGTATAAGGGAACAGTTGCTTCAAAGCTTACCGACCCGCGTTTTTCCTCGTATTTGTCTGAATTAAAGTTAAATATAGGTGTTTTAACTCAACGAAAAAATCATATCTATTCGTTTGGTCTGTTTCCTGAATTTCACCGACAAAATATATCTGTAACCAACTTTGGTCAATTTTCGCCTATGTATTTTCAATTTTACGGTTTTGGCGAGTGGAACAAAAGAGAAAGTAAATCATATTTTACGTATGCTCGTCTTATGACTATAAAGGGACTAAGTTGTGATTTTACTTATTCAACTGTAAATCAAAAGTATAAACACTTCACTTATCTGTTTAATTTAAACTATGCCTTTAATAAAGTAAACACCTTAGAGGCTAATAATAAAAATCTGTTTTCATCAGTCAATCAATATTTTACATATAATTTTTTATTAAAAAATAATCATAACAAATTTGATTTATACTTTTTGCTGAACGGAAAAAATAAAATACAAAAAGGAACGGAATATGTGTATGAACATCAGCAAGTTAGCCAAAAAGATAATTTATATGACGACGTTAAAGTAGCATCAAATAAAATGTACAATCATCATTTATTTTTAAATGCGGCGACTTTTAAATTTATTTATAAATTTAATCCTAAAAATAGTATTCATTTCCTTATTGGGATAAATTCATTTTATAGTAACGAAAAATATTTATTTCCAAATAAACAGCTATTAATCAACAACATAACTCCCAATTTAGGCATTGCTTATCACACTTCTTTACAAAAGCATACCTTATTTCTTAACCTTAAATTATCTGAACAAAAAGGTCTGAACAATTCGTTTGATTTGCCATTTGTTAATAATACAATATTTATTCATCAAAACTACATTCCCTACATAATACAAAGTTCTGATAATTATGTATTTAGTTCTGATTTAACCTATACTTATTCACTTTTAAATAATCGCAGTTTTGGTTGTAAAATTTCATTATTATTTGCCAATCAATCCAAGCTGTCTGATAAGTCTTATATGCTTGATTATAAAACTTATAAATCCTTTTTTACTAATATTAAATTATTTTATCTGTTTTAGAAGCTATTTTTTGTTCATTAACTAAATTATTTGTACCATTGTGTTCTCTTTAGCCTTGATTGCATTTCGCCGGCTTGGTATAAACCCCAATTGAACAAGCCTTGCGAGATTCAAAATTACCGGAAAACCGGAGAGATAATATTAAAAATAAGGTTCAAGATTAGTTAAGTTTATTTTTTCTTAATTCTTTCAGCAAAATTAAGTATAAATTTTTATTTCTGCAATTATATCTAAATTCACACTCTTTTATATGAAGATAAAATGTATGTTTATGTATTCCTCTAAACTTAGATAATCTTACTTTACAAAGCCCCCAAAAGTTCTCAATTCCATTAATATGATTGGTTCCTTTGGCAAATTCATTTTCCGAATGTTTGACTCTAAAATGTTTTTTATACCCATAATTAACAAGCCCGTCATAAGTTTTAAATCCATCAGAATAAACCACCGTATTTTCTGTTATTTTATCCTTTATAATGGGCATTAACTCTTGTATAGAGCAGTTTTTTACTATTTGCGTATACACTTTATCTCCTCGTTTCAACATGCCAAAAACGGGTGTTTTTCCTTTAGCACCACGTCCTCTTTTTCCACGCACCCTACGAGCTCCAAAATAACTTTCATCAAGTTCTACTTCGCCATTGACAAAAGGACTTTCTTGTTCACATAATTGAGCAATTCTTTCTCTTAATTTATGGTAAATATTGTTAACGGTTACTCGATTTAGATTTGTTAATTCTGCCGTCTTTTTTGCCTCGATATCGAGGCAAAAAAGACGCAAAACCATTCTAAATTTTTCATCAGAAATCTTG
>PDWI01008656.1_pt1 | contig 11925 bp, 8 predicted proteins | sample 1430891 | NCBI WGS metagenome assembly PDWI01 (sample SAMN01162508, study PRJNA174530) | Oral metagenome, whole genome shotgun sequencing project. | biome: Marine environment; feature: Marine mammal; material: Swab sample of the gingival sulcus; isolation source: swab sample of gingival sulcus...
ATGCAGCAGGCACCGGCAGGTTATGCAGTTAATCCCCAGACCGGACAGATGGTCTATACTGGTCAGGAGGCCCAGCAAGTACCGCAGCAACAGAGTATGCAGCAGGCACCGGCAGGTTATGCAGTTAATCCCCAGACCGGACAGATGGTCTATACTGGTCAAGAGGCCCAGCAGGTACCGCAGGGGATGCAGCAGACACCAGCAGGTTATGCGGTAAATCCCCAGACCGGACAGATGGTTTACACTGGTCAGGAGGCCCAGCAGGTACCGCAGCAGCAAAGTATGCAGCAGGCACCGCAACCAGCCTATGTTCAGCCCAGTGTGGTCTATATGCAGCAGCAGCCGACCCCGGAACAGATTGCCGAACAACAGGCAGCCGCCCAGCAAAGGTACGGCACCATAGTTAATTCAGTTGAAAAATTCCTTGAGGGCGAGGCAACGGTTTCTGATGTGGTCAAGACTTTATATACCACCGCCAGCCAGGATGATCAGCTCTGGAAAGGGGCTGCGGTCGGTGCCGCGGCGGCGGTATTACTGACCAGCGGGCCAGTCAAGGAGGCCATGGGTAAAACCTTCGGCGGTCTTTTCCCCGGCCTGAAGGGGGAAAAAGCCGGAGAAGCAGCCGCAGCGACAGCAGGCGATCTGCCTGAACAATCAAAATAAATAAAGGGAGTCAAAGATGGAACAATTAACTTCAGCCGATACTGTACATCAGGGTACCACGGTTCCCAAAACCGAGCCTTTGTACCAATATGTCCCGGCTAATCAATTGGTGCAGACTAATCCGCAGGTCAGTCAATATGTTCAGCAGGTGCCTAGCCAATATCAGCAGACCACCTATGATACAAAACTGATTAGTTCCGAAACCCTAGCCGCCGGAGTGTTTGGGGTGGTGGTTGCTTCAACCCGGGTTTTGGGAGCCAATCTTCACAAGGTTCAGGATGGCGATATGGGGATGGGCGAAGCAGTTACTGACAGCCTGGTCAAGGGTGCCGCCGGCGGACTGGCAGCAGCGACCGCCACGGCAGCCGCTTCAACCTTGACCTCTGGAGGCTTTGCCGGACTGGCCGTAACCTTGGCGACCGCCACCGGGGTTAGTTACCTGCTTTCCGGTCAATAAAAATATTTTAGCATAAAAACAAAATAACAAGGAGATAAAGATGACTGATTACTATCAACAACAGGCTCAAACCTATTATCAGCAGCCTGTTCAACCCACCGCTACCTCTTCAACCCTGCCGGCTGCTTCAGCCCTTGGCGTGGATGTTCAGGATACCACTTTCTGGAAGGGTGCCTTGATTGGGGCGGCGGTTACCCTGTTGGTAACCAATGAGACCGTGCAGAAGGGAGTGGTCAAAACCGTATCCAAACTGACCATGGCGGCCCAGACTGGTATCGAGGAGATGAAGGAAAAGTATGAAGATGCCAAGGCCGAGGCCAAGGCGGAGAAAAGCAGCTCCTAATTTCTGATTGGGGCAGCAGCTTGGCTGCCCCTTTTGATTATCAAAATGAAGTATTTACTGCGGCACCGAAAATCTTATCGTACCAGGGTGCAGTTTCCGGCTTTAAGGCGGCAGGCTGTCCTTTGCCGGGTTCTGGAAGGTGAATTGTCTGGTATGGCCGATGTGGTTTCGGTGCAGGTGCGGCATCTTACCGGTTCCATTGTCTGGGAACATCCTGAGCGGGAGGTTCCGGTTGCCTGGTTGATTGAGCAGGTTGAAACTGCCCTGAAAAAACAGCGGCAGCAGCCGAACGCAGCAGATGCCCATTTACCAGCAGAAACCAAAAAAAGTTCTCGTAAATATCATGTCAGCGGCCCCACGCTGATTCTGTCCGGCTGTTATCTGCTGTATCTTTTCGCCAAAAACCTGCTTTCGGCAGCGGCGGCTCCGGTGTCGCTGGCGGCGAGGATATTTTCCTTGCCGACCATAGCGGCGGTGGGTATTTCCTTGCCCATTCAACGGCAGGCCGTTGATAATTTCAGGAAAAACGGCAGGCCGGATATGGGATTTATTTCAACCGGCCTGCTATATGCCTCTATTTTAACTGGTAATGTGCTGGCTTCCTTCACTGTTTTTTGGCTATTTAATCTTTCCGGCTGGCTTGAAGACCGGATTCGCACCAGAAGCAGGCAGGCGGTCAGGGATATGCTGGCTGGCCGGATGCAGAAGGCCTGGCTGGTCAGGGACGGCGGCGAGCTTGAGGTGGAAGTTGACTGCCTGCAGCCCGGGGATGTGGTTAGCGTCAGACTTGGCGGTGTTATCGCCGTGGACGGCGTGGTCGTGGAGGGCGAGGCTCTGGTTGCCGAATCCCTTATCACCGGAGAATCCATGCCGATCCGTAAGGCTGCTGGCGATTCGGTTCTGGCCGGAACCACCGTTGAAGATGGTCATATTCTGGTCAGGGCAGAGAAATCCGGGGAGGATACCCGTCTTGCCTCAATAATCAGGCTGATCAAAAATGCCGATAACGATCCCGGCCGGATGCAGCTTTGGAGTGAGCAATTTTCTCAGGCCATGGTGCCGTTTTCCCTGTCTCTGGCTGCTCTTGCCCTGCTGCTGACCGGCAATATCCTGCAGGCCATGGCCGTTCTGATTATCACCTGTCCCTGTGCAATCCGCCTGTCAACTTCGGTGGCGGTAAGCTCCGGCATGAGCCTTGCGGCTAAAAATGGTATTTTGGTGAAGGGTGGTAATTATATGGAATTGGCCGGACGGGTTAATGTGCTGGTGCTGGATAAGACCGGTACCATCACCGATTCCGCTTCGGAGATTATCGGCGTGCAGGTGCTGGATAGGCGTTACCGTGAGCAGACGGTCTTGCAGCTTGCCGCCAGCGTCCAGAAGAATTGGCAGCATCCTTTAAGCCGGGCGGTGGTAGAAAAGGCCGGGCGTGAAGGGCTTGCCCTGTTGCCTTGCCGTCATACCGAAATGGCGGTAGGCCAGGGCGTGGCCGGAGAGGTCGCCGGGCAGGATATTTTGATCGGCAGCCTTGATTTTATGAAAAGTCATGGGCAGGAGATAGATACCCGAAAATTAAGGTGCCAGTTCAGTAAAAGCTGCCTTTTTGTGGTAAAATCCGGCCATTTGATTGGCCTTCTGGAAACCAGGGGTAAGTTGCGGGGCGATGCTGCTGCCGGACTGGAGAAAATCCGGGCAATGGGCATCAAACGTCTGGTGCTGCTGACCGGAGATAGTCAGGAATCAGCCGCTGGTTTTGCCGAAAGATTTGGCTTTGATGAGGTATTATGTCAGCAAGGCCCGGAAGATAAGGCCGAGTGGATCAGAAAATGGAAATTAAGCAACCCTGATGATGTGGTTGCCATGGCGGGCGACGGGGTAAATGACACTCCGGCCTTTTCTGAAGCCGACTTAAGCATGGCCATTGGCGATGGCGGAGCAGATGCAGCCCTTGAATATGCTGATATTGTCCTGCAGCAGGGCGGAGCTGACCAGGCGGCTGAGATACTGCAGATTGGCCGGGAGACCCTGCAGCGGATGAAAGGCAGCTATCAGATCGCCATCGGAGGCAACAGTGCCGTTTTGCTGCTGACCACTTTCGGCCTGATTTCTCCGGTGGCCGGAGCCTTGATTCATAATCTGATTACCGTCTCGGCGGTGGGCCATGCGGCTTCCATAGCGGATATTAAATAGTCAACTCTGATAGGATGATAATGTAGGGGCCATATCCGCCCTTTGGATTCTATATGAATGGGGCGGGGCAGAAATGGATTCTGCCCCTACATGGATGATAATGTAGGGGCGGATTCCATATCCGCCCTTTGCATTCTAATTATGGTTTTTACCTTGGCAAAAAAATTTTAACCCAAAAGGAGTAATTATGAAGCATTTTAACGAGTTTGTATGTTTAGCTGTATTTTTGGCCTTAATCATGGGCCCTTCTATTGCCGCCGCCCATTCCGTTTTTATTCAGTCCGGCCGTTATCAGGTCAAGAAGGGTAAGGGATCGCCGATGTTTTTTTGTTTCGGCCACCATTTTCCGGTCGATGATGCGTTAAGAGCCAAAAAACTTGCCGCTATCAGGGTCATTGGCCCGGACGGAAATGCAGACGAAGTAGAGATAAAAAATGAAAAATCCCTGCATTCTTATCAGATTAAATATGAAACCCCCGGTACCTATGTGCTGACTGCGGAGACAACCCCCGGCTTTTTCGCCATGTATACTGATAAAAAGGGCCATAAACGCCATTCCCTGAAGCCGATGAACACCTTTATTGAACAGGCCGAATCGGTGCAGACCAGTATGCGTTCCAGTCAGTGGGCCAAGACCTATGTGGTGTGTGATCAGCCTTCTGAAAAATTTCCGGCCAGTGTCGGCCTGCCCTTGGAACTGGTGCCGGATCGGGATCCAGCAACGCTTAAACTGGGCGATACCATTAACTTTACGGTGCTAAGTGATGGTAAGCAGGTGGAAAGTGAAGGAAGCTGGGATGCCACCTATGGAGGATTTTCGACCGAAGCAGAGGATATGTATTATCCGCGTGCCAAGGTAAAGGACGGCAAGTTTTCAGTCAAGCTGGATCAAAGCGGCCGCTGGTTTGTCCGCTTTTTCACCAAGACCAAGGCACCGGAAGAGATGAAAGACAAGTATCTTACTGAAAAAAGAACCGCCACCATGACCTTTTTGGTCAGAAATGAGCGTAAAAGGGAAAAACCGGCAGAACATTGATGTTTAAGTTTTTCGGGCTGGGAGCAGAAAACCCTCAGCCCGAAAACCCTGCCGATTAGAAAGACCAGCTATTAGTGGCCGGATTATAAAAATAGTCGAGCATTAAACGAACCGGCCTGCCCCTTCCCCGTTCAAGGCATTGAATCTTGAACATCATCCTGCCGTTCACCCTTTTGACAAATTCAATCTTGGGCTCAACCAGGTTGCCTGCCGTCAGCAAGGGGTTACTCTTGATAAAGATTTCCTTGTAATGCTTTTTCAGATAGGAAGTTTTGCCGATAATAAACTGCTTATCATTGGCCTGTCTGATTGATTTTTGGGTTTCTGCCAAAATGGCGGCAAATTCCTGTTCCTTGCTGAATGGGCTTTTGCTGATCAAGGATGAAATGGCACCTAGTTTTTTGACCGCCTGGCTATATTTGCCGTCCTTTAGCAAGACGGCCGCCTTTTGCTGATCCCTGATGATGGAAGCCTGTAGTTTTATGCGGGCAAGTTTTTTGCGGCTCTCTGCCGAGTTGCCATGTTTCAGGACGGCACTGTTTTTATTTAATGCTTCTATAGCCGCATCATATTTTTTGATGGCCTCATCCCAGTCTGAGTTGGCAAAGGCCTCTTTGCCGGACTGAATGGTCAGATACAGGTTGGCCTTGGCCGTCTTTTCATTGATAAGCTGCTGCTTCTCGGGGTGGATTACCAGATAGTTAGGCGCCTTGGCGGCGGCATCCTGATATATGATTAGGGCCTGCTGCCATTTTTTGCTATGAAAAAGGCTGTCTCCCTGATTGGTTAAGCTGATAAAGGCTGCCTCTTCAAGCAGACGGGCAATTTCCCTGCTGTATTTTTTTCTGGTCTGCTCATCAATCACGGGCAGTAAGTTATGGGCGGCTTCAAGCTGCCTGCTGGCTTCTGCCCAGTTTTTTTGTCCGGCTAGCTGCATTCCCAGGTTATAGGAATTGTGAAAGGAGGCAGTATTTAATTTCTGCTCAATTTCCGCCAGCAGCTTCCGGTCTATTTCAGGGTTATTTCTGGCAGCGGTGGCGGCCCGGGATAACTGCTCTGCGGCTGCCTGCCAATCTCCTGCATCAAAAGCCTTGCTGCCGGACTGGATAATTTCCTCAAATCTATTGATGTCCTTAACCGTGCTGGCGGGGAGGTACTTGCCCTTATATTCAATATTACCGGCCAGCCCCTCTTTCATTTTTCTGGATTCCAGAATGGAGTTAATCTCGCTGATTAGTTTATTTTTGGCACCGGACTTCAAAATCTTGATCTGATCGGCGCTGGTCAGGGCCTCGGTGCAGGATTTACTGGCATCAAAAAATTCGTTGGCCTCAAGATTCTGCTGACATTTTTGATAATGGGCAACTGCTTCTTTATACTGGGAACTTGCCGAAAAATAGACAAAGATAACCACACCGGCAAAAAGAGCAGCGGCAATGCCGATTACCACGGGAACCACGCCGGAGGCTTCCCTGGTGTTTTCCTCGTCTTCAAAAACGGTTGACCGGTTATCTTTTCGGGAACCGTCAGCTTTGCCTTGAGTGCTGGAAATATTTAGTAAATCAAGGGCATTATTAACCCTTTCCATATCCTTGTCAATATTGGGAAAGTCAGCCGCCAGGGCCTTTATTTCCTTGTAATGGACAAGTGCCTTATCCAACTCCCCTTGATGCTCAAGTTTTCCGGCCTTTTTATGATTTTCCTTGGTTTCCGCAACGATTTTGCCGACCAGCTCCTCAAGCTGATCCCTTTGCTCAAATTTTGCCGAGGCCGGCATTTTGGTTAGCTGTTTTTCCAGAGCAAAAAATCTTTTCTTCTTACGTAGCAGCATGATGAGGTCGAGATCCACCTCATAATCATCTTCCTGCTCGCTTAACGGCTCATCCCTGGGCAGCTCCTTTTCTACTTTTTTGGCATAATCCCGATCAATCTCAAGTTTATCGGGAGTACATTGTTCGTCATCAGCAGAATTCGGCTCACTCTCCCTGCTGTCAGATGAATCCGGGCCGTCATCAATATCACCAATAATATCCAGTTCAAAATCATCCCCGCCCATAACATCCAGTTCGGCTTCATCACTAATGATGTCCAGCTCAAAATCATCCTCATCCATGCCCAGTTCATCAATCGGATTACCGATGGGTTCTTCGGCTGCCAAATCCCCTTCCAGCGAATCAGGATCCAGCCGGTCGAAGGGCAGTTGACCGTCATGGGCCGCATACCAGGCAGCGGCCTCTTCGTTAAAGGCATTTTCCCTGGAAAAAATCTCGCCGCTGATCATCTGGCCGATAAAAATAATCAGCTCAGGCAAGGTTTTGTCCTGATTCCAGAATTCTCCTATGCAAATGGCATCAGGGTCAAAATCCGGGTGAAAGGTGGGACTGATCGGCTTGCAGTTGGGCTGAAAGTGGGGAAAGCCAAAGGGAATTCCAATGCTTATCTGGTGGCTGTCAGCAGTTTGAACCTTGCCGCTTTCATCCTTTTTCATCCCCTTTAGATTGTAAGTTATCTCATACTTCTCCGGCGGTTCACCTTCCAGCGGTTTAACCTGTATGACCGAGCTACGGCCAAAACGGTTTATGAGTTCATCCTGAATTTCCTGCAGCTGATTTTTTGCTATACTCATGGCATTTGCCTGTATTTACATTATTTTTTTGATGATATTAAATAAAAACTAATTCATTATATCAACTTATGGACACAAAGCAAAACAAAATGCCGGAGCAGAAAAATAAATCTGCATCACGGGTATTGAAAGAAGTGATGCTTATAGTGTATGATTATGGACGGCTGCTTTATTGCTTAGAACTGTTTTTTTTTGACAAGAATGTCTTATGGTTATCATAAATGTTTAAGGCTACCTTTGAAATATGCGAGAACAATAACTGTCCCTTGTATGATTTGAACGACAGGTTTGAGTTGTCCGATAAAACCCTGACCGTACCGGAAGATAAAAAGGTTTGCCTTATTTTTGTCCGCGAGATAACCCAGCTACTTTTTTCCTTGATGGCCTCTGGCAATAAGGAAGATACCGATAAGGTTTATAGCTGCAGCGGCTGCAAGGGACTGATTAAATTCAAGCAAATTACCCCGGAAACGGATATTAACGAGTCTAAAAAACGTAAAAAAGCCCTGGTCGATGCCCTGATGCTGGAGCATTTCGGCATGACCAGCGAAAACGAGCTGCTGCCCATGATTCCCTCTGCCCAGTTGAAGGAATTTATCTCCGGCTGTACCAAAAGCGAGTTTAAGCGGGGCGAGGTGCTTATCGAAAAGGGCGGGATCAGCAATCGGGTTTATTTCATCCTGCGCGGCGGGGTGGTGGTGGAGGACGGGCCGGTTAAAATTTCCCATATTGGTGATGGTGAAATCATCGGTGAAATGAGTTGTCTTGGTGCCTCGGTATCCTCGATTTCGGTCAGATGCAGTCAGGATACGGTGCTTTTTTTCTGCAGCGGCGAGGATTTTGGCAGATTGCTGGAAAAAAGCAGTGCGGTACAATTATTTATGGCCCAATTACTGGCCAAACGGTTAAGTTCGGCCAACCGGGCCAGAACCGATATGCTCAATTCCTGCATGACCGGACGGATTGACGAGATGGTGCCGGCCGAGCTTTTACAGGTCTTTAATATGCACTCCAAAACCGGCGTATTAACCCTGGAGATGGCGGACGGTTACGGCTCCATATCCTTTCGGGAGGGGGCGATTGTCAGTGCCTTTTATAATGAACTGGATGATCAGGATGCAGTCTTTGCCATTTTGGCCGAAAGGGAGGGCATCTATAAATTTGTCGCCGGTTTGTCGCCGCAGGAGATGGAGGCCGAGGAGATCGGCGATTTTATGGGCCTGCTGATGGAAGGGGTCAGGCGGATAGATGAAGAAATGGAGGCCTAGCGGCTGCGTTAATAATTTGCAGGAGGAACCCCTTTGAAGATTAAGGCCCTGAATGGTTTTAAGGATATTTTGCCGGAAGAAACAGCCTTATGGCGGCAGGTGGAAGAAACCGCAAGAGAGGTTTTTGCCCGCTTTGCCTTTGCTGAAATTCGTCTGCCCATTCTTGAAAAAACCGAATTGTTTGCTCGCTCAATTGGAGAGGCAACTGATATTGTCGAAAAGGAGATGTACACCTTCACCGGCAAGCAGATAACCATGCGCCCCGAGGCCACTGCTTCCTTGCTGCGTGCCTATATTCAGCACGGCTTGTACGTTCATCGGCCGGTGCAGCGTCTTTTTACCATCGGCCCTATGTTTAGGCATGAAAGGCCGCAAAAGGGGCGGCTGCGGCAGTTTACCCAGCTTGATGCCGAAATCCTCGGTTCAGCTAATGCCCGGATAGATGCAGAACTTATCGCTATGTCCTCGTTTTTTCTGAAAAAACTTGGTCTTGAAGTAAGTCTTGAGCTAAATTCGCTGGGTTGCCCGGCTTGCCGCCCAGCCTTTCGCAGCAGCCTGCTGAAATTTATGGAAGTAAGGCATCAGGATCTTTGCTCTGACTGTAACCGCCGCCTGACCACCAATCCCTTAAGGGTGCTGGACTGCAAACAGAAAAAATGCCGGACGGCGGCGGCCGATGCCCCGTCCATCCAGGAAAATCTCTGCCCGGATTGTGCTGAACATTTTGACTTGGTTCAGGAGGGTCTTGCCCAGCTTCAGGTGCCGTACCGGCTGAACCGGTTTATGGTCAGAGGGCTTGATTATTATACCAGAACCACCTTTGAATTTTTAACCGGCGATCTTGGTGCCCAGGCAGCGGTCTGTGCCGGAGGGCGTTATGACGGGCTGATTGAGCAGCTTGGCGGCCCCAAACTGCCGGGAATCGGTTTTGCCACCGGACTTGAGCGTCTGATTTTGTTGCTCCAGCAAAAAATTAATCGGCAAGCAAGGCAAAACGAGGTGGATTTATTTGTTGCCGGTTTTGGTGAGCAGGCATCCGGCTTTGCTTTCAGTCTGGTGCATCAGCTCAGGCTGGCTGGACTTCGCACGGCCTGGGATGCGGAAGGAAAAAGCCTGAAAAGCCAGATGAAACAGGCCGACAAAACAGGGGCAGCCTTTGTTCTGATCCTTGGCGATGATGAGTTTGCCAGTAAAAGCGGCATTCTCAGAAACATGAATACCGGAGAAGAGCGGCAGATTGGCCTGCAAGCCGATGAAATAGCAGATTTTCTGTCTGCGGCAGTCTAATAAAATCAATAAGTTAGGAAAATTATGGAGTCAATGGGAACTATGGTTCGTTCACATTCATGCGGCGAACTGACCAAGAAGGATACAGGCAGCGAGGTTACGCTGATGGGCTGGGTACTGCGAAGGCGTGATCACGGCGGGGTTATCTTCATAGATTTACGGGATAAATGCGGCATAACTCAAGTGGTGTTTAACCCCGAGATCAATGGGGAGGTTCATGCCAAGGCTCACCAGCTGAGAAGTGAGTGGGTTTTGGCCGTCAGGGGCGTGGTTGAGGTGCGTCCTGCCGATATGGCCAACCCCAAACTTGCCACTGGCGAAATCGAGGTCAGGGGGGATGAACTGAGAATATTGAATACCAGTGAGACGCCGCCTTTTCCGCTGGATGAGGAGACCGAGGTATCGGACAATATCCGCCTGCAATACCGGTATCTGGATCTTCGCCGTCCGGAAATGGCCGCCAATCTGATCATGAGGCATAAGGCGGTACAGAGTATCAGAACTTACCTGAATGACCATGATTTTCTGGATATTGAAACGCCGATGCTGACCAGATCAACCCCGGAGGGAGCCAGGGATTATCTGGTGCCAAGCCGCGTCAATACCGGACGTTTTTACGCCCTGCCCCAGTCGCCGCAACTGTTCAAGCAGCTACTGATGATGGCCGGCATGGATCGCTATTACCAGATCGTAAAATGCTTTCGGGATGAGGATTTACGGGCAGACCGGCAGCCGGAGTTTACCCAGATTGATATGGAGCTCTCCTTTGCCGGCGAAGAGCAGATTATGACCCTGGTGGAGGGCATGATTGCCGGATTATTTGGCGATACCATCGGCCTTGAGGTCCGCCCGCCGTTTAACCGGATCAGTTATGCCGAGTCCATGTCCCGTTTCGGCACTGATCGGCCTGATCTGCGTTTTGGTCTGGAACTTGTCGATCTAACCGAAATTGCCGCCGATTGCTCCTTTAAGGTTTTCAGAAGCATGGCCGACAGCGGCGGTACAGTAAGAGCCGTCAATGCCAAGGGCTGTGCCGGTTTTTCCCGAAAGGATCTGGACGATTTAACCGATTTTGCCGTGCAGTTTGGAGCCAAGGGGCTGGCCTGGGTCAAGGTGAAGGACGGAGGTGAATGGCAGTCGCCCATTGCCAAATTTTTTACTGATGAGGAGCAGGGCAAAATTGCCAAAGCCCTGGATGTCGCCCCGGGGGATGTATTATTTTTCGGAGCCGATAAACCTGCCGTGGTCTTTCAGGTTCTGGGCGGGCTGCGGCTTGAACTTGCCCGCCGCTTAGGGCTGCTGAAAAAAGATGTGTTTAATTTCGTCTGGGTAACCGATTTTCCCCTGGTGGAATATGATGAAAGGGAAAAACGCTATCAGGCCCTGCATCATCCCTTTACTGCCCCCAGGGACGAAGATCTTGACCGGCTGGAAAGCGAGCCGGACAAGGTACTCAGCAGAGCCTACGATCTGGTTTTGAACGGCACCGAGATCGGGGGCGGCTCCATCCGTATCCACCGCCGGGATGTACAGGCCAGGGTACTGAAAATGCTGGGGATTGACGATGAGGAAGCAAATAACAAGTTTGGCTTTCTGCTCAGGGCTCTGGAGCTTGGCGCCCCGCCCCACGGCGGTATTGCCTTCGGCCTTGACCGATTGCTGATGATTATCACCGGCAGCGAATCAATCCGCAATGTGATTGCCTTTCCCAAAACCCAAAAAGCTACCTGCCCGCTCACCGAGGCACCGTCTCCGGTGGCAAGAATGCAGCTTACCGAGCTTGGTTTAAGGCCGGACTGGAAGGAAAAATAGATGGCCTCGTAAGGTGATTTCCAACAAAAATGTGGGTTCTAAGAATAAGAAGGAGTTTACGGCAGATCTGAAACGCGTCTATAAGGCTTCGACCAAGGAACTGGCTGAATCTGAGCTAGATTCTCTGGAGAAGAAATGGGGGGACAAATATCCTGAGGATATCCGCCGGATTATCTATACGACCAACACAATCGAAGCTGTCCATCGGCAGTTTCGCAAACTTACAAAGACCAAGGGAGCCTT
>PDWI01008658.1_pt1 | contig 11922 bp, 14 predicted proteins | sample 1430891 | NCBI WGS metagenome assembly PDWI01 (sample SAMN01162508, study PRJNA174530) | Oral metagenome, whole genome shotgun sequencing project. | biome: Marine environment; feature: Marine mammal; material: Swab sample of the gingival sulcus; isolation source: swab sample of gingival sulcus...
GGCGAAATTATTGTTTCGCGTGGTGGAGGAGATGATATGATTGTCTAAATTAATAAAATCAGCCAGTATAGTATTAGATAGTCATAGTTATAGTATTAGTCCCGAAATCACTAGACCGCACTCTGATGGCAATAGCGGTGGTCCGATTGTCGAGTTAGGAGCTGGCGGTGATAATTTGATTCGTCAGGCCGAAGATGCCGCTTTAGCGATTTTAGAAAAGGCGGAAAAGCAGGCGGAGGAAATTATTGCTGAGGCGAGAGAGCAAGCTGCGGTAATTAGCGAAGAAGCCAAAAGCAAGGCCGAAGAAATCTATGAAAACCAGCGGGCAGAAGCTCAGGAAGAGGGTTTTAATCAAGGTTTTGATGTCGGTCAATCCGAAGCTCAAGTGTTGATTGATGAAGCCCTGCTGATTAAGGAAGAATGGACACTTAATCGCGAAAAATTTATTTCCAAAATGGAATCTGATGTGATAGAGCTCTGTTTGAAGAGCGTTAAAAATATTATCAATAGAGAAATTAGTGATGAGTCCTATATTTTAGATATTATCCGTAAGGGCATAGAGAATATAACCTATACCGTTAGTTTAACAGTAAGAGTTTCCGACTTTGATTATGATTATGTCGCTTCTAACAAATCGAAGATTTTAGCGATGATAGAAGGAATAGAAGATATAGAAATTAAGAAAGACCTCTCTTTAGATCACAGTGATTGTATCATCGACAGCGATACTGGTAGTATAGATGTCGGTATAGAGAGTCAGTTCACACAATTACAAAAGGTGATGAATTCACTGTTGGCGGGCGAATCTTATGATTAGAAGATTTATTAAAGCGGTCGAAACGAGAAATTTAATCACCTATATAGGCAGGGTAAAAAAAGTCGTCGGTTTGACCATAGAAGCGACTGGCCCACAGGTCACTTTGGGCGAAGTTTGCCGTATTATCCCCTTTGATAAAGGGGAGGAAGTACTCTGTGAAGTCGTCGGTTTCCGCGATAGTGTAGTACTCTTAATGCCTTTAGGTGAAATGAGTGGTATCAGCAGTGGTTGTAAGGTGTATGCAACTGGTCATCCTTTAAACGTTCGGGTCGGTTATGGACTTCTCGGTAGAGTCTTAGATGGCGTTGGCCGAGAGATAGATGGTAAAGACCCGATTACCGATGGCGAGATTTACACCGTCCACAATATGCCCCCTAATCCTTTAACTAGACAGAAAATAAAAGACCCCTTATCCTTGGGCGTCAAAGCCATAGATGGACTGTTGACAATAGGTAAGGGTCAACGGGTAGGAATTTTTGCCGGCTCTGGTGTCGGTAAATCAACCTTGATGGGAATGATAGCTCGTAATACGCGGGCTGATATCAATGTAATCGCTTTGATTGGCGAGCGGGGACGTGAGGTCAGAGAATTTATTGAACACGACCTTGGACCCGAAGGTTTAAGGCGTTCGGTAGTGGTGGTGGCGACTTCTGACCAACCAGCTTTGGTCAGGGTGACAGGTGCTTTATTGGCGACAGCCATCGCCGAATTTTTTCGTGACCAAGGTAAAAATGTTATGTTGATGATGGACTCTTTGACTCGTTTTTCCTTGGCACAACGGGAAGTCGGCTTAGCGGTCGGCGAACCACCGGTAACTCGTGGTTATACGCCCTCTGTTTTTGCCATGCTACCCAAACTGTTGGAGAGAGCGGGCAATTCGGATATCGGTTCTATTACTGGACTCTATACGGTCTTAGTCGATGGTGATGATATGAATGAGCCGATTACGGACACGGCTAGGGGTATACTCGATGGTCATGTGATGTTATCGCGGGCCTTAGCCCATCAAGCTCATTATCCAGCCATCGATGTTCTCCAGAGCATCAGTCGGGTAATGAACAATATTGTTCCAGCCGAACAACAAGATGATGCCCGTAGAATCAAGGAATTAATGGCGGTTTATAGCGAGTCCGAAGATTTGATTAATATCGGTGCTTACGCCAAGGGTTCTAATCCCAAAATAGATAAAGCGATAGATATGCACGATGCAATTAAAGAATTTTTGCAACAAAAAACAGATGATAAAATCGATCTCGACCAAACCATAGCAAGATTGAGAGATTTGGTTGCTGATGCGAGTTGAGGACTAGGCAATGGCTTTTCGCTTTAAGTATCAAAATATATTAAAATATCGCCAAGACCAAGAGAGTAATGCTAAAAATAATTTAGCCTTGGCGATGCAGGATTTAGAAAAAGCAAAGGCCAGTTTAAGTTTGTTGCAACAGCAAAAGCTAGATTATCTTCAACGGCGACAAAGCGAATTACAATCTGGCGTAACGGCGGCGGTTTTTCGTAATTATCAGCCGAGTTTGGAATATTTTCAGACGGCGATTGAAGATACTAAAATAGAGATAAGCGAAGCGGAAAAAGCCGTAGTAAAGGCAAGAGAATTGTTGCAAGCGGCAACACAAGAAAAAAAGAAATTGGAAAAAGTGAAAGAAAAGGCTTTGGCTGATTTTCGCGAAGAGGAACTTAGAAACGAAAATATTTTTGTGGATAGTTTAGTTACTTATAAGTCGGCAAGAAAGGCAGAAGAATAATGGCGGGGTTTTCTATGATGAGTTTGATATTTATTGCGTTAGCGGGAATGATATTAATTGGTGGGGTTTTATTTTTAGTTGCTCAAATACTAGATAAGAAGGATAGAGATAAGCGATGAAAAAAACTATCATAATGGTATTATTGATATTACTTTTGCCCTTAGTGATTTTAACGGGGCTTTATTTTGCTGTGCCTCCTTTTCAAGAAATGGTCAATCAATTATTGATTTACGCACCTTTCGGCATAGGCGAAAAAATTGCCAGCAAGCCGACTGATGAGCAGATAGAACAACAGGTAGCAGAAGTCGCTTCCTATTTATTAAATCTCGATCAAGAGCGAGCTATTGATAAATTAAATGTCCTTAAAACTGATGATAAATCAACTTATGATAAGGTAATTAAGGCAATGATTAGATTATCACCGCACAAGACGGAGAAATTAATCAAGGCAATTAAGGTTCAAAATCAAGGCGATAGTGCTCTTTTAAACACTTTAAAGCAGATAGATGAAGAAAAGGCGACAGCATTAAAAGAGAAAGCTGATTTTTTAATGACCTTGGATGCTCTTTCCGCCAGTCAAGAAATTAAAAATATTTTAGATGAAGAAGTCGATGCTCATCGTACGGTGGCGGCGATTTACGAAAATATGGACAATCAGAAAATATTGGATATCAACAAACAGCTTTTTGACAATGACCTAAGGCGGATTAACGATTTTCTTTCCCCTCAGAAAAAGAAAGATTTACAGACCTTGAGTAATGCCATGGCTTTAGCTGATGAAGAGCTAGAGCAATTGGCAGAAAGTTTTGCTGGCAAGAGAGCGAAGGAGTTGGCGACCTTAATTGGCGATACCAATACCTACAAACTGAAAGAGTTAGCAAAAATTTATCAAAAACTAGGACCTAAGCTCGGTGGAGAGGTTTTAGCAGAGGTCAATAATCCCACTTTTACCGAGGAATTAAATGTGGAAATTAGTCGTGATTTGCGTTCGCGTGGATTAGACAATGATTTTTCCAAAGATTTATATAAATCAGTAAATATACATAGGGATTATGCCGATAACTTATCTGAGCTCGTACGCATTTATCAAAATGTAGATGATGCCAAAGTCGCCGATACAATTAGACGGCTTTATTGGAATTCTGATAAGGTCGAAACTTACACCTTAAGCAATGGCGAAGAGATAAGTATTTCTGATTCTAAATTGGCACTTGACTTATTGCAATCTTTTAGCCCTGAAAAGATAGCTAGCATCTTGGCGAAGCTCGATAACAACATCTCTACGGAGATTTCTACCAAAATAGTTTTACCAAGCCTCGATTAAGGAGGTCTTATGCAAGTAGGTGCCAGCCCAGCATTAGCTTATAAAGAATTTGATGGTGCAAAAAACATCAGAAAAAGTGAAACGCGGGCTAAGCAAAATGGTGGTTTTCAAAATGCGTTAAAGCTAAGAAAAGAAACTGATGCTTCAGAATCTAAAAATAGCTTAACGACTTTTCGGAAAAAAGACGACCATAAATTATTAAAACAGGCGATGGTCAAAGATGCGGTTTCAAAAGAAGAAGTTGTAGAAGCTGAAATTGTTGAGCCAGAAGTTACCAAAGCCAAAGAAGCTGAGCAGTGCAGTCAAGAAATGTCAGAGGACAAACTGCAAAACTTAGAACTTATCGATAAAGAATTAGCCGAACTAAAGGCAGAATTAGGTGTTGATGAGCAGAGCTTAAAGAATGAAGCCGACAGCAAAAATATAGAAGCGGAAATAGCAACGCTTTTAGCCAAAGGCAACATCATCATTGAACAACCATTGCCGGAAGATGAAATAGAAGCTCTTCCCGTGCTTCCAAAAACCGACGGCGACTCAGAACAATTAGAGCCAATTGCCCTCATTGAAAATTTATTACAACAGACGGCAATCACGCCAAATCAAACGGAAGCGAGCGTAGCAATTGAGACCTTAGAACAATTGCAGAGTGGCGGTGATGTACCAGCGGTAGTGACGGAGCTTGCTCAGGATTTAGAGCAGATAGTAGTAAATTATCAAAGCGCTCAAACGCTATTGCCAGATAGTGCGAAAGAGAATCTTCAAGCCGAGCAAACAGCGAGTAATACGAGCGATGCTAACATCGAATTGCCAGCAGAGTTTGTCGCTAAATTAGAAGATGTAGTCGGTGGAGCAAAAGCGGCAGCGGATAATAGTGCTGTAAAAATCGATAAGCTACCAACTCAATTATCGGAGTTGTTGGATCAGTTGAATGGTGAGATAGAAAATCGTAGCGAAGAAAAACAACAGGCAATTATACCTGCTGATTTGTTGCGTAAACCAGCTAATAAGCTGATAAAAAATGATGTTAATCCCGAGTTTTTAAATATCGCTTTAGAAACGGATAAGGCTAGTTTAGAGGAAGCGACAGCGGTCGTTAGACAAAAAATTAGTGATGCCAATTCAATGCTTAGAGATAATATTTTTACACAGGTTCAAAAAGCGATGGAAAAAGCACCATTGGCTAGTGAACAATCGGAAATGATTATTAAATTAAAACCAGAGGAACTTGGTAAGGTAGAATTAAAAATTGAAGTACACAACGATAATGTAATTGCTAAATTTGATGTCGCATCACAATTAGTCAAACAAGCCTTGGAAGCAAATTTAGAAGACTTGCGTTCCGCTTTAAAAGATAAAGGCTTTAATGATTTAAGTTTTGATGTCAATGTCGATCAAGGACAAAAACAAGACCAAGGACAACAGCAAAACATTTATCGCAGGCGAATTGATTTTGATTTAAGTGCTGAAGAAGGTAGTGAAAATTATTTGCGTTCACTGTCGGCATTAGTTGATGAAAGTTCGTTTGAACATTTAGCCTAGGAGGAAATATGTCAGTATCAGTCGTCGGTACATTAAGTGCTGAACAACAGCAAAAACTTGCTCAGATAGAAGCGAGTAATAAGTATAATAAACTTAAAAAAAGTCAAGAGATGGGTCGTGACCAATTTTTAAAAGTTTTGATGACACAGTTATCTCATCAAAATCCACTTAGCCCTCTAGAAGACAAAGACTTTATCGCCCAAATGGCACAGTTTACCTCTGTTGAATCAATGCAGGAAATGGTTAAGGGACTAGATGATGTCAAAGACGAAATCAAGGCGATTAAAGAGAGTTTAGTTGATAATAAAGAAGATAAAGAAGCTAAAGATGTTAAAAAAAGTCAGACAAAAGCCGAACTATTTAATGATATTGCCAAGGCGATGCAGGCCTTAGATAAGGCGGAGTTAGACAAGTTAAATGATTTGATGCAACAAATCAGAAGTAAAAAAGCATATCAAGCTTAGGAAAAGAGGCAAAGATGACAAAGCGCTTAGATAATGCCTTTGTTTTAAGCCAGAGCCAACAATCCAGAATGCAAAAAGCTAGTCATAAGCTTAATCGAAGGACAACTACTAGTTTCCAAGAAGTAATGCAGGCCATGCAAAATCAGGAGATTAGAGTGACTAGACACGCACAGACAAGGCTAGAAACAAGGGATATAAAGCTCAGCAATCAAGAATTAGAAAAAGTGACGGCCGCAATTGATAAGGCGGGAGCCAAGGGCGTCAAGGATGCAGTAATCGTGATGAACAATAAACTATTAATAGCTAGCGTAGCGAACAGAACGATAATTACAGCAGCCAAACAACAGGATATAGAAGAGAAGCTAATAACGAATATAGATGGTGCGATTTTTATATAGCTGGACCTAACGGAAGTTATCATTTCCCGAACGATAGACGGAAATGCGCACCTCTTAGGAGGATACTATTATGATGAGATCAATGTTTGCCGGTGTTTCCGGATTGAGAACCCACCAGATTAAAATGGATGTAATCGGCAATAATATCGCCAATGTTAATACCGTTGGTTATAAAGGAGTAAATGTAAACTTCAAACAAGTATATACACAAACTATTCAAGGTGCTAGTGGCCCACAGGCGGGTCGCGGTGGTACCAATCCCCAACAAGTTGGTTTAGGGGTTACCGTCGGTATGATGGGTGTCGTTCATACCCAAGGTTCTACTCAAAAGACGGATAATCCTAATGATGTAATGATCAATGGCAATGGGTTTTTCGTCGTCTCTAACGATGCAAATAATCAAAATCGTTTCTTTACCCGTGCTGGTAATTTTACTATCGATAAGCTAGGTAATTTAGTTAATGGCAGTGGTATGAAAGTGTTGAGTTCGGATTATAAGCCAATAGTAATCGATAAGACGACAACGAAGGAAGCAACTGCCACTACGAAAATAAAACTAGGCAGTAATATTGATTCTAATTTAAAGGCAACTTTAGATGCGGAAACGGGTAAATTTGTGTCTTACTCAACCTCTATTGACGTCTTTGATAGCCTTGGTAATACCAATAAAGTAGTCGTTAATTTTGGCGAAAAAATAGATTGGGTGGACGATACGACAACCCCACCAACCAAAGGTCAGTATAGGGCGATTGCCTTTGAAAATTCCAATTTAAAGGGTGCTAAAAATGGCGATGTTTCTAAGGCTTATAATATTAAGTATGATAAAGATACGAAACAATATAAATATAATACGACAACACCGGCACCTGATGCCAATTGTTATTTTGCCAAATTTGATGAAGCGGGTAAATTCCTAGGTATCGTTACGGCAACTGCAACTCCGACCTTGGATGCAAACAACGGCGAGGTCAAGGGCGGTTTTACCGAAGTGCCTAATTGGCAGTTAAATATCTCTGCACCGGGTGCCGATGAAATCGTGTTACCGCTTTATGAAAGTGGCAAGGCTGAAAAAAGCGTCTTTGCTAATTTAACCCAATTTGCTGGCGTTAGTGATGCGAAAGGGGCGGCAATAGACGGTGCGGCAGCTGGCGTTTTGTCCAGTTATAATATCGCTCCTAACGGTATGGTGATGGGGACTTTTTCCAATGGCGAAAAACAGAATTTAGGTACTATTCTCTTGGCTGATTTTGATAATAATCTCGGTTTAGAAAAAGTTGGTTCTAATCTGTTTAGAAGCACTTCTAACTCTGGTACGCCAAAATACGGTGAACCAAATAGCGGTTCTTTGGGCGAACTTCAAGCGGGAGCTTTAGAGATGTCCAATGTTGATTTATCACAACAATTCACCGATATGATTACAACTCAACGTGGTTTCCAAGCCAACTCTAGAGTGATAACCACAACTGATGAAATGTTACAAGAATTGGTAAATCTGAAGCGTTAAAATAATTAAAAGAGGGGATAATATCCCCTCTCTAAGCTTTTAAAAACGGTAGATAACGAATGGTAAGTAAAATGATAAAAGTAACACGATTAAATAATAAAAGTTTATACATAAATTGTGATATGATAGAGTTCGTTGAATCAACGCCGGATACGGTTATTTCGCTAGTCGATGATAAGAAAATCATTATTAGAGAAAGTGTTGACGAAGTGATAGAAAAAATCATTAATTATCAGCGTCAAATTAAGGTCTTATCGGACTGCGGAACTGTTGTAAGAAAAGAGGTTAAGTAGTGGATATAGGTACTATTGGCGGTTTGGTTCTTGGTTTAGCTTTGATTTTTTGGGGGATTATCATGGGTGGTGTCGGCGTTGGTGCTTATATTGACCCGCCATCTATCGTCATTGTTATTGGCGGTACCTTTGCAGCTAGTTTTGTTGCAATTCCTATGAGTCAAATGCTTTCCATAGGCAAGGTTATTGGCAAAGCGACAAGTAATGGTGCTGATAACGCCGGCGAAATTATTCAAAAGATTATTGAGATAGCAAATATTGCTCGCCGTGAGGGCCTACTGGCTTTGGAAGAAGCGGTTGCTAATATAGAAGATGAATTTTTAAAAAAAGGTGTAATGTTAATTGTCGATGGAACTGATCCAGAATTAGTCAAGGCAATTTTAGAAACAGAAATAAATTATATTGGTGATAGGCATAGCAGTGGAAAGAAAATGTTTGATACCATGGGCTCCTTAGCACCAGCCTTTGGTATGATAGGTACTCTGATTGGTCTCGTTGCCATGCTTCAAAACTTAAGTGATCCCGATGCCATCGGTCCTTCGATGGCGGTTGCGATGTTGACAACTTTTTATGGCTCGCTATTGGCGAATTTAATTTTTATTCCCATTGCCAATAAACTGGCTTCTCGCAGTACAGAAGAATTATTGATTAAAGAAATTATGGTTGAGGGTTTGCTCTCGATACAAGCGGGTGAAAATCCAAGGATAATAGAAGAGAAGCTGAAAGCATTTTTATCACCGGCAATACGTAAATCGTTAGTCAGTGAAGATGCTGGGGCAGGTGCAGAATAATGGCTAAAAAGAAAAAAACAGAAGAAGCACCAGCGGGTGCTCCAGAATGGATGGCAACCTACGGTGATCTAGTAACGCTGTTGATGTGCTTCTTTGTTTTGCTGTTTGCAATGTCCACGGTTGACAATCAAAAATTTGTTGCCGTGATGAAATCTTTTCAAGGCTCCGCTGGCGTTTTAGAGGGCGGAATGTCGTTAAAGAATAGTGAGTATATCTTTGACGGTCTGCCAGAAAGCAAACAGACGAATGACCAAGAAGCAATACGCCAAAAACAGGAAGCTAAGAAATTAAAAGGAGCTCTTGACGAATTCAAAAAAAATAACGATCAAAAATTTGATTATAATGTCGAAGTTGGAGCAAGGGGGGTAAAAATTACTTTTCCTGATAATGTCTTCTTTGATTCTGGAAAAGCAGAAATTAAGCCCGAAGCCTATGCTTTGCTCGATTATATGAGTTCGATTTTAAGTGAAGGCGATTTTGCGGAAAGGGCGATAAGAATAGAGGGCCACACGGATAATGTGCCAATTAATACTCTGCAATTCCCGTCTAACTGGGAGCTTTCCACGGGTAGAGCTTCACGAGTTGTGCGTTACTTTATAGAACAAAGAGGTATGAGTCAATTTCGTTTTGCCCCTATTGGTTACGGCGAAAACCGTCCAGTTGCCAGCAATGATACGGCAGAGGGCAGAGCGGCCAATAGGCGTGTAGATATCGTCGTATTGACTGCCGAAGAAACAAAGAAAGAACCTGTACAATAGGGAGAAAGTATGAAAAAGAAAATAATTATTGCGGTGGTGGCCGTTTTGATTTTAGTGATAGGGGGCGTGGCCGCGTTCTTCGTCTTTTTCAATAAAGATGATTCCGAAAAAGAAGTGGTAATTAATTATGTTGAATTTCCCTTAGAAGTTCAATATACCAATATTAAAGAGAGTACAGATAGAGGTGAAGAACTTCGCAAATCAGTGCTTAAATACACGCCGGTGATAAAGTACGCCGAGAGCGAGGAAACCTTGGCCTTGTTGACTGCTAATAAAACCGAAATCTTGAATGAAATGCGTAAGTATTTTATGAACAGAGATAGGGAGCAGTTAGCAAAATTAGAAAGAGTGCAAGAGGACTTAAGTGATTTAATCGTCGAAATTTTAGAACTGGAAGATCCAGAGATGATAGAGACTGTATTATTCACCGATTTTATTATTCAATAAACAAATTTTGATTGCTTATATGACTTATTATAAGGGGGTGAGCTTGTGTCTGATGTAATGAGTCAAAGTGAAATTGATGCTCTACTTAATGCGTTAAATGACGGCGAAGTTGATGCCGTCGAAATAGAAGAAATAACAGAGAAAAAGGTCAAAAAATACGACTTTAGAAGACCGGACAAGTTCGCCAAAGAACAACTGCGAATAATAGAAGTAATACACGAGAATGTCGGTCGTTTGGTCAACAATTTTCTCAGTGGTTATCTCCGCTCCGTGGTTGAAATCGAGGTTACCTCTATTGAAAGTATGGTTTACAGTGAGTTTAATAACTCAGTAGCTGTGCCAGCTATCTTAGGAATTATTGATTTTGCACCATTAGAGGGGCAGATAGTATTGGAAATAAATAGCAATATCGCCTTTACAATGGTCGAAAAATTATTGGGTTGCAATAAGAGCAATCCGCTCAAAGAAGCAAGAGAGCTGACTGAAATTGAAAGCGTTTTAATCAAGGGTATCATGAACAAGTTTATCGAGTACATGTTAGAACCTTGGTCCAACATTATCGAGCTCAACCCTAAATTAGTGGATATTGAAAGCAATCCTCAATTTGCTCAGATAGTTTCTCCGAGCGAGAGTATTGCCCTGATTACTTATACCGTTAAAATTGGCGAAGTTGAAGGTATGATAAATATCGGTATACCGCACTTTGTTATCGAACCAATTTTACCGAACTTATCATCAAGGCTTTGGTTTGCCAACGGTCAAAAAAGAGAAAAAGACGCTCTAGAAGAAGTCGCTTTGGTCGAGAGTATTAAAACCTCACCCGTGCCTGTGAGGGCGGTGATTGGCAAGTCGCAGATTAACATCTATGAATTGATGGGCTTATCCTTAGGTGATGTTTTGGTATTAGATAGTCAAACTAATCAGAATCTCGATATATATGTAAAAGATGAATTAAAATTCAAGGCCCTACCGGGCGTTTCAAGAAATAAAATGGCATTTAAGATTACAGAAGTATTAGAAGAGAAAGGAATTGAAATCAATGGCTGATATGGTATCGCAAGACGAAATCAATGCTTTACTTGGTTCCATGGATGGTGATGCAGGAAGTAGTCTATTAACCACGCATGAAAAAGATGTGCTCGGCGAAATAGGTAATATCAGCATGGGCACAGCTGCAACTACGCTTTATACCTTGCTCGGTCATAAAGTGACGATTACGACACCTAAGGTTTCAGAAACTAGTTTTATTGAACTGGCAAAATCGTTTGAAAATCCTTGTGTAACGATAAAAGTAGAATATAACGAAGGTATAGATGGCAAAAATATATTAGTTATCGATGAAAGAGATGTCAAGATAATAACCGATTTAATGATGGGGGGCGACGGTTCTAATATTCCCGAAGAATTGGGAGAACTACAGCTCAGTGCTATCAGTGAAGCGATGAACCAAATGATAGGTTCGTCATCGACTTCCATTGCTGAAATGATAGGCAAAAAAGTCGATATTTCACCGCCAGAAACCATCTACAAAGACGCCGATTCTTTAACTGATGAAGATGTCGGTGTCGATATTAATCAAAAAATAGTATTAATTGCTTTTGAATTAAAAATAGGTGAATTAATCGATTCCTCTATTTTTCAGTTGATGACGGTAGAAACCGCCAAGCAATTAGTCAGTAACTTGAGTGGTGATGATGCAGAAACCGAGCCAGAACCAGTAGTAGCAAGTCCACAGCCGGCACCAGCACCCGCTCAGCCTCAAGCTACACCCGCTCCAGCGACTGCTGCTCCCGTAGCACCAGCTCCAACTGCGACGCTTAATCAAGC